>ENA-OQHY01000450-OQHY01000450.1-human-gut-metagenome-genome-assembly--contig:-NODE-450-length-23306-cov-5.642133_pt1 | contig 23306 bp, 37 predicted proteins | sample MGYA00242570_ERZ504733 | MGnify/ENA primary metagenome ERZ504733 (study PRJEB26092, sample SAMD00036219) | human gut metagenome | host: Homo sapiens | study: EMG produced TPA metagenomics assembly of... | reverse complement strand
GTTTTCTGCCTTTATTATATGTCAGGTTTTACGAATAATCCAGAACTATATGGAAGTTAGTCCTGCAAAAAGCCTTATTCTATCTGCAACAATACACGGTGGAAGTTACTTTTTCATTCAACCAAGATTTTGTGAAGCCTTGATTTTACGGGCTTCACAGGGATTTTTCACTTGCTTTCGCACTCGATTTTCTTGATTTGACCACATTTTTACGACAAATTCTTGGAAAAATATATTTGTCTGATTTTCTTACCACATTTTACGACAACGACTTATGGTTTATACCACAGCAGGTATGGTTTCCGGCAGATTCATTTTAGACATCTCGTTCTCCACATGAGACTTCTCTGCAATATGATTATAGACATTCATTGTGATCTGTGCATCTGAATGGCCCATCACATACTGCATAACTTTGGGATTGACATTGTTCTCACCCAATCTGGTACATCCCGTATGACGAAGGGTATGCGATGAAATAGGCGGCATCAGCTCCGGCTCTCGCTTCTCTTCTTCTGCCAGTTTGCTTTCTTTCTTATTATAGGCATTAACAATGTTTTTCAGAAAGCTGTTCACTCCCGCCGGCATGATCGGACGTCCATGCTTTGTATTAAAGATGAATCCACTGCGTCCACCTATCTCTACATTACTCTGCAAACCAAGCATCAGGTTCAGTTCTCTCTGCTTACGGAACGCATCATATACCATCTGTGTCATAGGAATATCTCTGATTCCTGCATCCGTTTTGGTTTCTGAATCATGGAAACAATATCCTTCTTCACCTTCATAATACACAAGCTGTCCACCTACATGGATCTCCCGATTCTTCATATCCACATCTGACCAGGTTAAGCCGATAGTCTCACTCACTCTCAGGCAAGCCCCAAACATAACCTGCATCATTGGAAGATGAGGCTTATACACATTACTCTGTTCAACAAACTTCAGAAGTTTTTCCTGCTGTTCCAGCGTCAGTGCTTCTTTCTCCTTTGCCGGAATCCCATAATCTCCAAGTGTTCCTGTTACCGGATTCTTGCGGATAATCCCATCTTCCACTGCCAGTTCAAAACTGGGATTCAATAAGCCATAAAGACCTTTGATCGTACTGTGTGCCAGTCCTTCATCTGACAATACGGAAAAGAACGTTCTTACGTGAGATGTCTTAAAATCCAAAACACGAATATTTCCCAAAGTATTTCGTATCCGATAATCCCACATACGGATATAATTCTTTTTCGTTCTTTCCTTGATATTCTTTGTTGCCATGTATCGCTCAAACAACGTATTTACGGTCAGCTTCTTGACTGATGCATCTGTAATAAGCAGATCATCCATATCCTTATTGATCTTCTTTTCCATTTCTCGCAGACTCGCCAGATCGGCTGCATAAACCGAATTACGTTTTCCGGTAATTTCATCCTTATAGCGATACTCATAACGTCCATCTGGACGCTGATATTCACCTGTTTTTAAATTTCTGCCTTTATTATCTTTTCTTGCCATATCGATCATTCCTTTCACTTTATTTTTCGTTATTCGGAATGATTTTTGTCCTGTCGGTATCAGTCATATACTGTCTGATATCTGCTCACAGATTAACATAATATTTTATGATTTCCAAGGGTAAATTCCTGCAAAATGCTAATTTTTATTTGCCTGTTTTCCAGGAATATTTTCCCTTTTTTACTTTTCATTCCGAAGGAAAGTGGTTGTATTTTATCTTCTCATCTTTCATTACACTGCCATTGCATCAAGATATTTTTTTATCTTATCCACGTTATAGAGAACACGTCTTCCAGCAATCACTCTTGCTTCTGCATAGTCTGCAATTTTCTTTGCAGTTACTTCTCCGCAGGATAACATTGCCATTAATCCTTCTATATCTACCGTCAGACGGTTCTCAGCCTTATACTCTGTTGTTTTTCTCATGATGCACATACCTCCTTTCCTCCGTATTCTTCTACATCACCTCCCAGACAGCGGTTATGCCCGTTGTCAGTACACTCTACTTTTTGTTTAGACTTCTTACGATGATTTTCCATTCCATTCGGCGTGTTGGCTTCCATTTGTATATGGCGGTGTCAACGTTACAATTGACCTCTATCAGAAATCTTTCTGAATACTGGCAGCTTCTTCTCAAGCATACCAGCCGTTGCCGGAGTATCTTCGGTTTCCACATACTACTCTCTGATACAGCGGTGGAATCCTGTGTTACCTTTAAGCCCCGAAAGGCACCCATACAGCTCATTCAATTTTCAAGGTTCAACAATCAAAAATCTGTAGGTATACATTTTTGTACCTATTTCGATTTAATGCCATTATATCCCCAGTTACTGCTAATGTCAATAGCACTTCATGCGTTTTAGGTTCTTTTTTGTACTCTTTTTTATTGATTTTCTGCTATCTTGTGTTATAATATGGACAAATAGTTATTCATTTCTTGATTTTACTATCTTCTATGGATGTTTATCAGGACTAATGCAGAGGTGACTTTATGAATTTTAATCTGAAACTAAAAAAAATCCGGACATTCCGGAAAATGACACAAAAAGAACTGTCAGAGAAGATCGGACTGACCGATCAGCATAGAATTGTACAATATGAAAAAGGCGTTCGTGTTCCCAAAAAAGATCTGGTTGATAAAATGGCTACGGCTCTTGATGTCAACCCTTATACCTCTATGATACCGCTGGGCGTGACGCTTCCGAAATGATGGAACTGCTTTTCTGGCTGGATGAATTTAATCCATCTGCCCTGCATCTGTTTCTACCTCGAAATTTCCTGGTGAAAAATGCAATGAAGTAGCAGACACTTCCGTTTACTATCACGACAATGATAGCTGGCCGGCTCATGCTCCTGTCTGTATGTGGTTTGACTATGGAGTTCTGAATGATTTTCTGAAAGATGGGTGGTTCGAATGGATGAACTGAAATCCGGTGTGATTACCAGAGATGAATATTTTGAATGGAAAATCAACTGGCCGCAGACTTGTGATGGATGTGGAAAATTTGAACCCAAGAAGCTATGGAAATTATCTAAAGCAGAACTTAACAAAATTTGAATCAATCACATTTTCACTTTTTCTTAATTCAACAAGTATTGCAAAATCAACATTTTATATTTACACACTATTCACTTCCACAACTACTCTATTAGTCAGGCTTTGATAATACTTCAAAGTTTTCAAAATTTATTCATAAATGTCAAAAGCCCACACAACCGATTTTTTTATCGGCTATGTGGGCTTCTTTTTATATTTTCGTGTGCTATGTTAATCTTTCTGTTCCCCTGCCAGCAACATATCTTGCTGCTCTATTAGTGCATCCAATATTCTGCTTACTGTTATCAGCGTAGTTGCACTACATTGATTTAATTTGTTGGAAATTTCTGAATTTATTATGCTTTCACATTTTGCATACGGCGTATCCAATAGAAAATAATCAAAATTCTTGTCCAAAACATACGCCAGCTTCAAAAGCATCGGCAAAGAAACTTTTGTTTGCCCTACCTCAACATGGCTCATATGATTGTTTGAGCAACCAATCAACGCCCCTAAATCTGCTTGACTATATCCATGCTCTAACCGTGCAGACTTAATTCGTTGACCGATTTTTACATAATCAATTTCCGGTTGCAGTTCAATCACCTCCATGCTTTTATTCTGTTTTTATTATAGAGTATGCTCATTTTTGCAACAACCAACAATAAATGCAGATTGCATTTATAAGTGCAATCTGTTATAATTTTATAGGCAAATTGCATTGAATAATACAAAGAAAAACCTTCAAACGGGTTTTTTAGCCCCCTCTGAAGGTTTTGTAAATAAAAAATTCGTAGAGTATCTTACTCTACGAACTTCATTTTAGTCATATTTTCTTTGCTTTGTAAAATAATCTTACAACTTGTTATACCATTTGTCAACGTATTAGGCGAAAAAACGACTCTTCTCCCCAAAAATCTACATTTTTGCAACTGTTATTCGCCATTTGCCGTCAGAATTATAGTCATACCAGAAGGAGGGGTATATTCTATGTCAAGAAAAGGTGAAAATATTTACAAAAGAAAAGACGGCAGATGGGAAGGACGATATGTTAAATCTAAATCCCCATCGGGAAAAACTCAATATGGATATGTATATGCAAAAACTTACCGTGATGCCAAGGAAAAACTTCGCAAAGCATTTGCTTCACACTCACAGCAAAGCATACCGCCAACTACAAACATTACTTATTTCTCCGTAATTGCTTCTGAATGGCTTAATATCACTATTCCACAAGTAAAAGAATCAACTATAAATAAGTACCACAATTTACTTCAATCCTATATCCTACCCATATATGGGGAAATACCTCTATCCCATATCACACATGATTTTATCGAATGTCAGTGTAATAACCTTTTGCTCTATGGTGGAAAGAACAAATCCGGACTATCTTCTAAAACTGTAATGGACACTCTATCTGTTATTCGCAATATTCTAAAGTTTGCAGTACGAAAAGGAATTTTCGTTCCATGTGATGGAACGTCTGTGCAGATTAAGCAAGTTTCCACATCAATGAGGATATTAAGCAGCACAGAGCAGGAACGTCTGTGTTCATATTTAAATTCTGAAAAGAATCCTTATAATATTGGTATTTTAGTTTGCTTATTTACAGGGTTGCGTGTAGGTGAGATATGTGCCTTACACTGGGAAGATATTTCATTTTCCGAACAGACCCTGTATGTTCACCAAACTTTGCAAAGAATCCAGGATAAATCCTGTTCGGAAAAGAAAACCAGAATTGTATTAACTACTCCGAAGAGTTCCTGCTCTATCCGAACAATTCCTATTCCAGATCCGATACTCAAAATACTTAACGATTATCAGACTTCAAGAAAGGGGTTTTTATTGACAAATAGTGAAACACATTTTATTGAACCGAGAACTATGCAGAATAGATTCAAGACCGCTTTGAAAAAAAACGAGATAGAATCGGCAAATTTTCATGCACTCCGTCATACATTTGCAACCAGGTGCGTTGAATTAGGATTTGACGTTAAAAGTTTAAGTGAAATACTCGGTCATGCAACTGTCAATATTACAATGAATCGCTATGTTCATCCTACACTTGAAATGAAAAAAAACAATATGGAAAAGTTATCAACATTATTCACCGTCAATTAAATCGTCAGCACCGCCCAAATAACCACTATTTTCGTGGCTTGGGCGGTGTTTTTCCGTAGAGTAAGATACTCTACGAAGAAGTATATCCAGGAGGTAGTTTATTGATCCAATATTTAGGACGGGATGCATATAAGCAGTTTTGGAGTTTTAGCAAAGAAGAAAAAGAAAATTTAGCAACACGATTAGCAATTGAACTTCCAGCTCTTAGGGGGAAGGTTGGTGCTTCTCAAGAAGAAATCGCTTCCGCTGTTGGAATTTCTCGCCAAACATATAGTGCTTATGAAAATCGAACACGTCCAATCCCATGGAGTTTGTTTTTAGCTTTACTCTTTTATTTCGATTACATTCCATGCACACATTATATGATTCGTCAACTCGAATTGTTTCCCAATGAGTTTGATGAATGTTGGTTAGCTGGTAGGGTATTTAACGAGGAATAAAAATGAACGAATATTCGCAACAGATCAAACGAGAATTAGAAGGATTCCAATCTGCTATTCAAAAATTAGGAACTGGAATCAAAGCAGCTTCTTCCTTATGGAAAGATCCAAAATATTCTGGCTTATCCTCAGAAATGACGCAAATAGCCAATCTTTCAAAAAATGTATTGGTATCTGGTGATAAGAGCTGTGAAATTATTGATAAATTTTTCAAAGCAGCAAACGAACAATATTAGTTTTTTATGAAAGGTGGGAACAAATTGGCAGATGTAATCAGTTGAAGCACTACAAAAAGTAAAATCAGCATTAACCATCTTTCAGAGTGACATTACTGGAATTTCTTCTCGTGCAACGGCGCAGGCTCAAAATTGCTTAGGACTATGTCATCAAAAAGTAAGTGAAACACAAGCAAAAATCAATGAACTTGATTCTGAAATTACTAATTTGAATAATATCATTTCAGATTTAGAAAGTCAGATTAGTGCTTCTTTAAATCAAATACAGCAATTAGAAAGTTCCATACCTCGTATGGAAAAGCAGTTCCAAGATATAGGAAATAACATCAATAGCCTTCAGCAACAACTTTCAGCTTTACAAGCACAGTTAGCCGATGCCGAAGAGGATGGAACAAGGCAGCAAATTCAAGCACAAATTAACATGGTTACACAACAGTTAAATTCTTTGTACCGTGAACAATCTGAGTTGCAATATCAGATACAAATTTCAAAAAAGCAAAAAGAAACATTGCAACAGAAAATAAGTGAATTGAAAAGTAAAAAAGCACGCTGCGAAGAGAATTTGTCAATTGCAAAAAAAAAGGAAGGCTCAATATCAACAAAAATTTGATCGCCTTAAATCGTTATTAGAAATGGCTAAATCAAACCTTGATGATTATATAAATGCAACGAGAAAATTTGAGAGTTCTTCTTCTGATAGTGCTGGGCAAAATATTCAAGCTGTTAATAACTGTATCTCTCATATAGAAGAATACTTATCAACTATTTTATAAAGGAATTTTGGAGAGCAATCTCTTAAAAATATAGCAACAAGGAGGAATTAAGTATGGCAAGTGGTGTATCTGTTGAACGTACTGCTCTACAATCTGGTATTGGTGTATGCAAAACTTGTATTCATGAATTAGCTGACGCATCTCGTACATTGAAAAGAGATTACCAGAGTGCTGGTTCCGGTTGGAAAGATCAGCAGTATGCAAGACTTGGCGGCATTATTGAAGAGTGTTGTTCTGCACTTGAAAAGCCTATCAGTGAACTTGAAGGTTGCCAAGCCAGTCTCGAAAAACTTCTGAGTGCAGTTTCTGCTTATGAAGAAGTCAATCTATAAAGGAGGTCAAGTATGGCAGTAAAAGCATCTGCGGAAACAATCCGTGAAATGAAAAAACAAATTGCTCAAACAATTAAAGATATTGAGCGAATCAATCAGGGAATCAAAAGTGGTATTCGGGCAACAGGTTCCTGGGACGATGCTAAAGCCGCAGAGTTCAATATGCTCATGCAAAAAATAGCGAGACTTACAGTATCTCCCGTAGAAACATTAAATGCAGCACTCCCTAAGCTGGAGAAGCTTGCACAAACACTCGATAACTACAATTCGCAAAGAATTGGTAGGTAAACTTAATATTAAGGAGGACTATCATGGACAACAAAAGCAAAAACCAAGGAATTCCGACATTCACCCCACCGGAGGATGGCGCTCCCGTTTTCACTCCACCTAAGACGCCGCAACACGATGGACCGGTATGCTATCACCATCCTTCTGAGCCTGCGGTTGCTCGTTGTGCAAGATGCGGTAAATATATATGTAAGGACTGTGCTGAAGCATACACTGTTACAAGTGGCGAATACGCCAACAAGTGCTTGTGTTTCGATTGCTGTGAACAGCTCGTTGCTGAAAACGTTGCTGAATTGACCAAAAATAAAACAAAATTAAAGGACAGTTTATTTTACAACTCATCGGTATGGTAATCGGATTTATCTACGGAATGGATGTCGGTATCTCTTCTGGTGATATTGGCGGAGGTTTCCTGGCTGGTCTACTTTGTGCTTGCATCGGCGGTGTATTCCTTAGTGCATTAAAGGCGTTTGGTTCTCTTACTTGGGAAGCCATTAAGATTGCTTTCTCAGGCAATTTTGGTGTATTGACAGTTATCTCTATCATTTTCCAGATAATAGTCATTATATTCAAATGCATTTGGATCACTGTCACCAATACTATTCAATACATACTTTACCTTAAGAAAACACAAGGTTTTATTGAATCTGACTCAGCAGCCTTGCAACAGATGAGGGATTATATGGCGTACACTTTGGTTCGTAATCAGAATAAAGGTGTTGATCTTGAAGATCTGATGAACGAGGGTAGCGAACTTTATAACAACTCCTATGCTCAGGCTGTTAGAGATAATGGTGAAGCTGCTGCTGATGCTGCTCTTCGTCAGGCAACGACACGTATTGCTGAAAATGGTGAGATCATCAGAGACTTCCCTGGTGCTGCCGCTGCGTAAATTATAATTCTAATAAAAATGGAAAAAGAAGAAGCCAAAGATAAACGAAAACTTTTGGCAGAAGTATTAAGGAAAATAACGACAGGAGGATTTTGTTATGGACAACAACAATGCTAATAATGATGCTATCGCTGCTCGTCGCAGAGCTTTAGCCGAAGCACTCAGACAAGGTGAACCCGTAGTAGTTTCTCCTACTGGCGAAGTAGGTACCAAGGAAGAAATGCAGGACAATGGTTTGTCTGGTATTCAGGTTCCTGATGGTAAATTAGCAAGGGAGGACTGAATATGGCATTTTACTGGTATCAAAGTGACCCTCAATTATATCAAGCAGAAGTAGCTGCTATGCAAAAATTTTTCCCATCCTTCAGAATTAACCAGCTCCAGGATGGTTCTGGCAGATTATATTGGCGTGGTAAAGTTCAGCCAATGGGTGAAGGTGGAATGGTTTGGGATTTAATGTTGATCTATAAAAACGATCATCCGCACGCATCTGAGGGAGAATATGGTGGTTCTATTCAAATTCTTCCTATTCAACCAAGACTTAAAGACATCGCACAGAAGATGATGCCTCTTCTTGAGCAAACTTACGGTTCCTATGATAACTGTGTAAAGCGTGGCTTCGGATTAGGTCTGCCGCATATTTATCGCAACAATTTCGGCAGAAATGAAGAATACTTTATATGTACAGCTGATCCTAAGTATTTCAAAGCAGGACAATCTCGTTCTACTTCCGCAGCATCTGCACTCAGCTGGGCTTGCAAATGGATTATGCTCTGTGAAATGTGGCTGAACGGCGAAATTAGTGATGATGTCGCATTAGAAGGAAATTACTAATTATTTCAAGGGTGTCCAGCTTCGCAATTTGAAGTTGGGCACCCTTGTGTTTTAAATTGGAGGTATGTCCATGAAAGTAGTATTTTCAGACAGAGCTTTTGCAGCAATAATGGCTGAAACCACAGAAAAAATAAAGACAGAAACTGGCGGATTATTTCTTGGTTCTTTTGAAGATGGAATATGGTATGTAATTGAAGCTATTGATCCGGGACCGAAATCTATTTTTGAAGTTGCATACTTTGAGTATGACCAACAATATACGCAACATTTGATTAACAAAATTGCAAACCTATACGATAAAAAACTAACACTAATAGGATTATGGCATCGACATCCAGGTTCATTTGACCAATTTTCTTCAACTGACGATGGTACTAATTCTAAATAGCTCGGATGCGCAAAGAAGGAGCAATATCTGCTCTTGTAAATATTGACCCTAAATTTAGATTAACGATGTATCATGTAGATCAACCTTGCAGATATTCAGTGATTGAGTATGATGTTGGAAATCATTTAATTCCGGATGAAATGTTGCGATATAAATCCCCTGAAAAATTTGCAAATCTTATGGCAGGAATTATTAGTGATGAATACAAAGACTTTCATCCATCAGTCAGCCTTAACGGTTTTTTGAAAACTGTTTTACCTTACATGAAACGTATTAAGCTAAACGAAGTTTCACAGAAGTTAAAGACCGAAATATTGCAACTGAACGTATTCTCGATGAACTTGTTGAAGATTCTGCGTTTTTAGTTGATGACCAAGGAATTGAATACTCAATCTCTCAAGTAGACCAGTTCATTTGTTTATCTCAGGATGCGATTGATGTATCTGTAAAACTTTACTTTCGTTATATATCAGAAAATGACATAGTTGTTTTTTCCTATAACAATGAGTGCTATTTATATGAAAACAATGCATTTAGACGAGCTTTTGAACAAGCTTCCAAAGTTCAAGCAGACAACATTCGCAAAATACCACAATATGACAGAGGCATATCAATAACTGATGCAGTCAAAAAGATCATACACATCAATTTAAATAAGGACGGTAAATAATGGACAATTTTTTTAACGATGAAATAAAAAAAACCGTATTTATCTCAGATGAACAGATGAAAAATGCTGTCCCTGGGAAACTATATGGCAAATATTATGAAGATACAAAAATCTACAATATTTTTCCCCCGGAATTATCCGATAGAGGAGATTATTTAGGAGACTTATTACCACTCGGAAGTACCCCAAGTAATGGCTTCTGTGGAGTTATCAGCGATAATAAAATCATCTTCTACTATGACAGTGAAGAAGTTCAGGCTGAGTCGTATGGACTTTATCAAAGTATATTCTCTCGCAATAAGGGAATTTTGGAAACATCCGTTATGAACACTAAACGTGTCGTTATTTTAGGCTGTGGTTCTGTTGGCAGTCTGGTTGCAATGGAACTTGCACGTGCTGGTGTTGGACATTTTCTCCTGGCAGACCCTGATGTAATGGAATACCACAATATCTGCCGCCACCAATGTGGTATTGAAGATGTTGGTGATTTGAAAATTAACGCTCTTTCTCGCAAATTGAAAAATATCAACCCTAAAGTCCATATTGAAAAATTTGAGGGTATTGTACAGAACTTACCCAAAACAATGCTTGATGCATTTTGTGTAGCTAATGAAACCATATTTGTGGGCTGTGCAGACAACAGAGCTGCCGATGTTTATACCAATCGGATCAGCATTTACTATACAGCTTCTTTCATCTCCATTGGTTTCTGGGAAAGAGCGTATGCAGGAGAAATTTTCTACCATATTCCAGGCAGAAATATGCCTTGCTACGAGTGTGCTCTTGGAGATGGTGGAAATATTTCCGCACGTGCTCAAGCAAATCACCATATTTATTCAAATCAAGAAAATACAGAAGGCATAAAGTTTGAGCCAGGAATTTCAGTTGATATTAACTTTATTACAAGTATTGGAATTAAATTGATAATCGACATTTTGAACTCAACTAACCCAGAATATATTCCTCGCTTATTAGACAACTTGAAGCAATACACTTTGGTATGTAACACAAGTAATCCAGAAATCGGTGGAGAAATGGTTGAAATTTTCAGTTATCCACTTCAGGTAACTACATCTCTTGTTGTCGGTTTCGGAAGCAAATGTTCTGATCAGTGCAAATATGAATTAGAAGATAAATAAAACGAAGCCTATTTAGGAGAAAGGACTGAAATTATGAACGCTATTACACAATCTGAGATATTTGCCTTGATTTCAGAAATAAATGCTTTTGCAGACAATTCGGAGACTCTTATCAATAATAGTCGCTCGGCTTATGAAAAAAACAAACAAGCTCTCTTAAATAGGCATAATTCTTCGCTTTCGCAGTTAGAAAAAACCTATAAGAGCAATTGTGATGCCATCTCCAGAAGTCTAAAAAAACCATCCAAGACGCTCAACAAATGTTGACCGATATTGACACACTTGATGCTCGGCTCTCTCAGATAGATAAATATTATCGCAAAACAAAGGAGAAAAAAGAAGCTGAATTATCAGGAAAAACCAGTGACCAGTATCAGGATGTAAACGATTATTTTTCAATTTTAGAAAAAATCAAGGAGGATTATGCAACTATATCTAAAAAGTATTCTGAAGATATTCTTCCGGCTTTGATCAATGGGCTTAACTACTTTTTTTCCAGCAAAAGAAAGAAAGACTATGAAGAGTTAATAATTCTTCGTAATACACTAAAATCATTTGAGCAAGAAATTGAAGATGTTCTCCCCTCTCTCACCACAGAGGAGTTGGCTCAACAAAAAAAGAGCTATTTTGCCAATAGAGCAACACTTTTAGATAACAACAACAGGGAATTAGCTAATTTAGAAGAAAATTATCGAACCTATCTGGATAATATTGCCGATAAAATTTGTGCATCTCTTGACGAAATATTGCCTGATGTTCTGGTTGATTTTCTCCATGGGCAAATAACCGAACATTCTAAACTAAGAGATAAAGTCAACACAAACCATCAAATCGAAGATGGCATTCTTTATATGTGCTATGTAGACTATCCTGTGGATTTTTTTGTACAATCTTCGATTGTTTCATCTTTAATTAAAGAAAAATGTGCTTCACTTTTAGTTGAAGGTAGTATCCGACTGCTATTACACTTACTATTCAAAATGCACCGTCATGGTTTGTTGTTTCTGATAACAGCAATAACTCTGCATTACAAGCGTTTTCGCACGCTGCCATGTTTAGTTTCTTGTCTGCTTGTCCCGTGGCAAAACTTGCATTTTCCATAGTCGATCCCGAAAATCGTGGAAATAGCGTAGCACCTTATTTTGATGCAAAGAAAAAACTTCCAGAGTTGTTTAGCGAACAAATTATTATTGAACGAGAGCATATCTTAGAAAAAATCAATCTGCTAAACACTAAGATTGAAGATATTCTCCAAGATAAACTTGGAACTCGTTTCGATACTATTTATGACTATGCTAAAGAGAACCCCTCTTACGACATTAACTCTGAATTATTAGTACTGTATGATTTTCCCAAGGGTTTCGATGAACAGGGGCTGGCTGGATTACGCAATATACTTAGAAATGGAAGTAAGTGTGGAATTTATACACTTATTTTTTACACCCAAACGGCAGTTAATGAGCGTGATGAATTTGTCCAAAACCTTAAGACAATAGAATCTCTCTCTGTCGTAATAAAACAGCAGGGTGAGAATTTTATCATGAGAGGTATTCCTCTTATCTATATACCTATGCCAGACAAAGTCAATTTTGCAAAATTCTTTAGCAAATATATGCTCATTTTTGAAGGAATAAAAAATAGGGGTATTGCATTCTCTCCTCTTATTAAAAAACTTGTCGATGCTGAAAATATGGATGAATTAGAACAGCACATTAAGTTTATCAGGCAAATAATGGATAGCTACCAACAGAAATATGCCCATGTTCCTAAAATTGATAGCAAATTCCCTCAAAATGTAACACTTGGAGAAGTATCTTATCCTTCGGATATTTTTTCCGATAGTATCGGTTACGACCGAATCCGTAAAGTTTTCGGGGAAAAAAGTGGTGATAATATTGTTTCTTTGAAGCATATTGAATTACCCTTGTCCTTTGATTTACGAAATTCTTTTAATGTATTGCTAAATGCACCAGAATCAAATAGCTCTGCAATAAGAGTATTTACGCATCATGTAATGTGGAGTTATGCTGTCATCCTTTCCTGTTAACAAAGGTTAATTTTGTATTATAGATAGCGAGCAACGAGGAAATAGCATTCTTCCATTTTTGGATTTTAGAAAACAGCTTCCTGAAATTTTTGGTGAAAAAATATATACCAGCCAAGATATGATCTATGAAAAACTCCAAGCCATTAACGCTCAGATAGATGACTTTATCTTAAATAAACTTGGAACTAAATACAGAGACCTTTTAGAGTACAATTTGAATACTCCAAACCGAGCCGAGCCTATTACTTTACTTGTTATTTATGATTTTCCTGGTGGAATGGATGGCAGATGTATTGATACCCTTATTAACATTTTACGGAATGGTAGCAAATGTGGAATTTATACGTTGATCTGTCATAATCCTGGTGTCACTTTTTCCAGATATGAAAGCATTGAAGATCGTATGGAACAAATTTCTAAATACTGTGTATCCATAGATTATAAAGACAATCAGTATATTCTTCTTCCATATAATCTACCAATTAAACTACCTCAGATGATGGACACCAAGACTTCAGACATTTTTACAGATACATACTTCAAATCTGCTGAGGTAATAAAAAATAAAGGGTTGTCCTTTACTGACATTCTGGATACAAAATTGTTTTCTCGTGACTCCGCTCATGTACTGGACATTCCGATAGGACTTGGAGATGAAGATGCGGTTATTAGCCTTAGACTGGGTGAGGGAACTTCTCACCACGGATTAATTGGTGGTGGTACAGGTGGTGGTAAATCAACACTGCTTCATACCATAATCATGAGCAGTATGCTCCATTATAGCCCTGACCAACTTCATCTATATATGATGGACTTTAAAGGAGGCACTGAATTTAAAATCTATGAATCAGAGCGATTACCGCATATTCAATTATTAGCATTAGATGCTATGCAAGAGTTTGGCGAAAGTATTCTCCAAAACTTAATTGAGGAAATGGAAAATCGCTCAAATGCATTCAAAAATGCTGGTGGATATACAAAAATTGAGGACTATGTTAGAGGAACGGGAAATCCTATGCCTCGTATTTTAGTAATCATGGATGAGTTCCAAATTTTATTCGATGATTCCACTAATAGAAAAGTTGCCATGAGGAGTGCAAATCATGCTAAACGTATAGTAACTGAGGGTCGTGCTTATGGTGTTCATTTGTTAATGGCTACACAGTCTACCAATATCATCAGCACTCTCACTCTGGACAGAGGAACTATTGAGCAAATGCGTGTGCGTATCGGCTTAAAATGCGGCGAAGATGATGCTCGATACTTATTCTCTGACCGCTATGAAAGAGATGCATTAGATAAAATGGTCGGTCCGAAAGGTACTGCTGTAATGAATCCAGACTATACCGAGCAATACGGCAATACCGGTCTGCGTGTAGCTTTTTGCGATAATGAAAGTAAAGCAAAATATCTCAAACAAATCAGCGAAGCTTTTGCCAATGAGCCATGTACAACACAGATATTTGAAGGAAGTCGCACTGAACAGTTGTTGGATTATTTTTCAAGTCATGGCATCAAGCAGACAAATAATTTACCTGTGCATATTCACATGGGCAATACCATTAAAGTCGCTGATCCGTTTGAAATCATAGTTGATAGGAAACGCAAACATAATCTTCTGGTCTGCGGTTCAAATGAACGAATGGCAAACAATATTGTAAATGAATATATAGTATCTGCTGCAATCAACACAAGCACATCCATTTATTGTATTGATGGGGATTCTCTTGTTGGTGATGACGTGTCTGGAGATTTTTACAATGTACTACAATCGCATTGTTCTAATTTTTACCTTGCTACTTCTCGTACAGATATTGTGCAGTTTATTCACGATATATATGAAATTTACAGTACCAGAAAGAAAAGCAACGAAAGCGGAATTATCTTTATAATTATCAAAAATCTTCAGTTCCTGGACATTATAAAGTCTATGCTTAAAGGCGAGATAGTCGAGGAATCCGAATATATTGAGACAGAAGATGATAGCACTCCAGCAGTAGATAACAGCGATCCATTTGCTTCGCTCAATAACTTTATATCAAGCCGTAGCAACAGCTCAAATAATTTGAGTAATTCTAATGAAAAGTTACTTAAACTGATTGAGGATGGTTCTGGATTTGGCATCCACTTTGTTATTAGCTCGCTTGAATACCAAACTGTAAAAGATTGTATGCACTATGGAGAAAACTCTCTGGCTAAGTTCCCTGAAAGGATCATTTTCTCACTAAACGACAACGATGCCGATAATCTGGTAGAAAATGTTTCCGTAACAGGGTTGCGTGATAACACTGTATATTTCACAGATGGTGTAAAAGATACATATCAGATGAAACCATACATCGCACCAACTGCAATGGAATTGGAACATTTCCTTTCTTCTCTTAATTAACTTTTTTGAAGTTGTGATGTGCCATTTTTATCTGGCACATTGCTGCTTCATATCTTACGAAATACTATTTGCAAAGAGGTGATAATTTGAGCATGGTAAATGCTGATTCAACTCAGTTATTAACAATTTTGAAAGACTTACAGAATTCCATTTCTTCCATTGAAACCACAAAAAATTCTGTTAAATTAAAGTATCAACAATTGGGAAATGAATGGAATGATAAGAAATATTATGAGCTTGGTAATATTGTAAGAGATTGTAACAAAGCATTAAATGACCTCTTGCAAATTATGCTCCAAACTGAAAAATATATCGCTTCACTTGCAAAAAGCATACAAGAATATGATAATGTTTCTTTGGATACCAATTCCGCACATAACTCTTTCGTTCAAAGTTTGCGAGTACCTAATACTGGTAATTCGTCTTATGAGTATTGTCTTGGCGTATTAACGCAAGGCAGTATGCCAGGTGGTTATAGTGGAATTTTGTCGAATCGCCATGAAAATGCCGAGAAAAGTGTTAAAGAGGTATTTGATCATTATGCAGGAAAGCTTATGATAAGAGACTCTGAATATCCTCCCAATCAAACGGCACACTATTCTCCTGCTAATTATATCGGACATTCACGAGGCGTATATTATAATGCCATCGCTGACATGACAAATCCAAGAGGAACTGGTACAACATACTTCCATGAACTTGCCCACATGATAGATCATGCAGCGTGTAATTATCAAAATAATTTATCTAATACTCCAGAATTTGCTGCGGCGTTGATTGACGATGGACAAAGAATCCTAAATCTATATAATAATCTTTCGCCTGAAAGACAAGCCGCCTTTTTAAATAGAATAAGGCAAAATTCTGCCCACTCCTTTTCGGACTTAATTGATGCTACAACGAACGGTCAACTGCATGGAAGTTATGGTCATTCAAGAAACTACTGGACAAGAGCTGGCAATCTGCAAGCAGAAGCCTTCGCACATTTTTTTGAAGCATCTATGGGAGGACAAGATAAATTAGAACTTTTATCCAATTTCTTTCCCACAGCGTTTGGCATTTTTTCTTCAATGATTGATTCAATTCGCCCAGACAATCAAGTTAGAATTCTAAGTAGAGAAAGGTAGGTATCAATAATGGATAGAAATAAAAGTGTTTCTGATTTTATGAATAATTTTCTTGCTACTCCTGAGCCTGAGCTGGGCAATGAGTATTATGAAATCGAAAAACAATATATTCAGCACTTTGGTCATAGCGTACCAAGAGAAATGTTGCCAGATAGCATTTCCATGGAGCAAATTAAGCAGTCTATGAAAAAATGTATCCTTTCCAAAACAGATAATCTTTTTGAGTTATTAGGAGTCACTATTAACGATGATTACTTATATTAAGTGGAGGACACTTAAATGAACGAAGAAAATATAATTACCCTAAATGACAAAGATGGAAATGAAATAAAGTTTGAATTTCTTGATCTAATATCATATCGTCAAAAGGATTATGTTGTAATGCTTCCTTTAGATGATTCCGACGGACAAGTTGTAATTCTGCAACTGGAAGACGTAGACGACGAAACGGAAAGTTATATTGGTGTCGAAAATGAATTTGTATTAGAAACTGTCTTTTCTCTATTTAAAGAACGCAACAAAGATTTCTATGAATTTGAATAGCAGATAACTATCATGGCATTGACAGGAGGTGACAATGTGGATATATGGCATCGTTTAGGCAGAATCATTCGTATATCAAACTTAGGAACTGTGATATTTTTTGTTCTGAACATTCTTCTAATCATTGCTGTGTTTGGTTCATCCGGTAATATATTTGAACTTATTTTAATTTATTTTATCACCGTTGCAATTAGCTTATCTCCAATAGGTGAGATGTTTTTAGCTGCCTTTGCTGGAGCGAGAGATATAAAACGAGTAGATATAAAACTTCGGGTAATTCCATTAGTTCAATATGTTTTAGATAAAGCAAATGAAACTACACCATATTGTCCTAAAAAGGTGAAAGTATTACTCGTACACGATTCTGCACCCAACGCATTTGCTCTTGGGAAACGAACATTGTGTATAACCGATGGGTTACTAACCCTATCCGACGATATGATACTTGGTGTTCTTGCACATGAAATTGGGCATCTTTCATACGGACACACGGTAATTCAATTACTAATTGGCGGTGGCAATCTTTTTATCTCCGGATGTCTCCTGTTAATCAAACTTTCCTGTTGGATTTTCTCCGCAATCATGGGGTTGTTTGCAATAGGTTCTCGGAGCGGAATAATAGGATTAATAACTGGTTTATTTGCAGGAATATCAACTGTACTCTCATGGTTGTGGGTAAAATTCTGTATGCTTTTTCTAATGTGGTCTATGAGACAAAACGAATACCTGGCTGATGAATTTGCTTACAGAATTGGGTTCGGTCTTGAGTTAGCAACTGTCTTAGATCAGCATCTCTCCGATGTTCCAAATGATGGTTTTCTCAAAGCATTATACTCCACTCATCCATGTAACGATGATAGAGTCGCTGCATTGCAAAACTTAGGAGTGCCTTATTCACGGTATCAATATTGAGGCTTGCCAGGTTTTGCAAGCATGATTATACTTTCTAAAATCTCAACCAAGCATCAATATGTCAGACTATATGTTATCAAACTCTTTCCGAAGATACATTATTAGCAACATAATTCCTACATTGATAAATACAAATAACAAAACCAAATTCACAGGTAGATACCCTCTGATTACATCTCCAAGCACTGCTATCCCTGAAAGGCTTCCAATCAAAAACATTTGTGAAATTTCGTTCCACCTTTTTTTGTATTGTTTTATTGTTTCCATAATTATCACCATTAAGATTCCCACTATGAAAAGCACAGCTACGATTGCCAGAATCCTGATAACCCATACTTCTCCACCTGTATATGCTATTTTCTGGTTAAATCCATTATCATAAGTTGGGTATACCAGCCATTTACAAAATCGAACATACCACATGAATGGAGTCATGAAAAAATCTATGAAATCATGTTGAAAAGCACCATTCTGTAGAATTGCAAACAGAACTACCGTAATGTATCCCATTCCCCAGAAATACTCCATAGCCTTCATGTTTTTCGTTCTGTCCCTTACTTCTTTTTTCGCTTTACGAATTTCCAGTTCAGCACGTTTCTTTTCGTTACGGGCTTTGGATTCTGCCTGCTCCATCTTTTTCTCTGCTTCTTTCTGTTTCTTCTGTGCTTCATCTACCGCTTCAACAGATGATTTATTCACCTGTATCTGTAATTTAGAGTTCTGGTCCCGAACGTCTCTTATTTCTTCTTCGAGCTGCTCTTGCTCGCTCCTGCTCATTAATCCATTTCTGTTTCTCAGATCGTCGTTGCTCTGCTGAAGCGATTGATTCAGCTTCTGCGTTTCGGACAGTTCGGTTGTCAGACGCTGAATTTCTACGGTTGATTTCCGAACTTCTTCTCGCAATCTCTGCCTGTCGGATAAGATCGTCTGCTTCTCTTCTTCCAGTGTCTGTATCTGCTTTTTCTGTGTTCGCATGAACTCTTTCGCTTTTTCGAAACTCTGTACGAGAATATCCCTCTCCACTTTGAGCTTGATTGGTGATTCCTCTGGTGTCTGCAATGGCTGCGTCAAGCTCTCTGTAATAGTTTCTGAGTTCTTCGTCCGATCTGCTGTCTCTGTTGGCTGAATCTCTGGCTTTTTGCCTATTTCTATCAAATTCATTCTCCAGTCCCTCCTTGCTGATGTCCAGATGGAATGTTTTTGACAAATTGCTATCTCGCACTTTCTTCCCATCCTGGTTCTGAAAAGTGATGTGCTTCCGTTTCTCTGTCCAGTTTACGTTCCATCCAAACTGTTTCATTTTTTCTATAAACTTTTCTTTGCTGATACAATTTTCCAGTACCTTTAATACCGCCATTGCACAGTCCGCTACAAAACTGTCCTTTACCTGCTGACGGAACAGATTATATTTGTCTTTGCTCCATGCAATGACTTCCCCTTTTTCAATCTGGCTTCCATTAAAGTGCTTTCCTTTCTCGGCAACTGTCAGTCCACGTTCCCGGCACATCTGATTAGTAAGCTGTTTCATCCGCTCCAGATCTTTTCTTGTATTATGCAGCTTTCTCCCATCTTCATAACTCACTGAATTAGTAACCAGATGGCAGTGGATATGATCTTTATCCTTATGCACAGCCACTAAGGTCTGGAATCCACTGAACCAATTTTCTGCAAACTCTTTTCCAAATTCTAATGCCTGCTCCGGAGTAATCTGCTCGTCCTTATGCCAGGAAATAATGTTGTGAGCGTACATTCTCCCAGAATCTTTATCCCACATCTTCTTTTCTTCTAAAAAGGTTCTATACACCAGATCATAGTTGATCTCATCATAGCAGCACGGACCTGTTACATAAGTAAGCAGTTCACTTGTCTTGTCCTGTCGCAAAACATATTCGATACAGTTTCTCATTGCTCCATGTGTATTTGTCCGCTTATCAATCGTCTTATTAATAGCCATATCTTTTCACTCTCCTTCCTGTATTTGAGAATATTTTTGTTGAGATAATACAGAATATCTTCCCTTGGCATAAAACCATCCGTATTCATTTTTCTTGCAATCTGATTCAAATTCGTAGCTGCACCACGAAGCTGACTAAGTATCTCTGCAAGAATCTGATTCAGCGTTTTCAGTTCTTCCACTTCCTCTGCAGAAGCAATTTTTAAACCTGCTATTGCATGAATTACAACCGCCTGCTGAGTCTGTCCAGACTCCTTTACTTTATTTTGAAGCAGATCATACTCTTCTTTATTCATTCGTATCGTTACTGTATAATTTCGTTTTCGCATAAATCTTTGTCTCCTTTCTCCACTCTATCTTTTTTATAAATCATTCATAACCTTTCCGGCAGGTAGATTAGCAGGGGATATATAAGGGAGTGCAACGCTCCCTTATACAGGTGCAGGACAGCGTCCTAGTCAATCAGTAAGTGTTCCGTAGGAATGTCCGGTGGACATTTCGCAGGAATACTTACGCCATTGACGTGCCGGGGTTCCAAGGGGCGGAGCCCTCTGGCAAGTTTAGGAACAGCCCAAAGGCTGGCTCCGGTGCATAGTGGCTTGCCACTTTGCGAAACTTGCCTGTCATCTCCCCACCACTGAATCGACACCCGCCAGGCAATATTTTCCACCCTACATTATCAAATCCAAATGGAGATGACGGTGGGTTTGTGGTGCAGGAGCCGACTGCGGAAGAAAAAGAAAAGCTCCACCTTTCATAGATTTTCCCTTTCTGAAACAGGCTGGTCATGCACCACTCCGATGCGAAGTATCGGACAATCATGTGCCGTATCCGGCACCCTATATCTTTTCTTTGCCTGTTTGTACACCCCTCTCATCTGCAAACACCTTTCTGCCATATTTCCCTGTTATTTCTGTCTTTCTTTTTCTGAACTGCTTTCTATTTCTGCTGAAAGGCATAAAAATAGCAGTCATGAACATTTCTCCAACTCATAATGTCTGAAATGCTATCACTGCTATTGTCTTTTTCTGCTATTCTGTTTTCGTAAAACTATTCTTTACTGTCAGTCCTTTTTCCTGTTACTGCTATTTTATTTTGTCGCAAATTTCAAGCAGGTCATGTAATAAATTCTCCAGTTTCATAAGTCTGCGATGCTGATACCAGATCAATCCTGGCAATCCCGCTGCAAGAAAGAACGAAGCACACAAAATCTTTATTGCCTGTCCTCTGCTGCTTATCCCTCCATATCCAAATCCACATACCAGATTCACGAATAAAACATAGAAATATCCACAAAATAAGACAAACTCAAAAATCCACACCAGCACCTTTTTCACTTTCTCTTTCACTCTGTACTTCTCCCTCCTACATTTTTAAATTCAGTGTAGCGAATTTCCCGCTATATTTCAATAGTGAATATCTCGCTAAGTTATTATTATGCTAGAGGTGAAACACATGTATCAGAGAATACGGGATCTGCGTGAAGATCGTGACCTTACGCAGAAGAATATGGGTGAAATCCTAAATTGCAGTCAGCGTATTTACAGTAATTATGAATGTGGTGATGTCGATATCCCTACTCACATTCTGATTAAACTGGCTGAATTTCATAATACCAGCGTTGATTATCTGCTAAACCTGACAGATGATAAACGTCCTTACCCAAGAAAAAAGAATAGCTCCACTTAAAGCAGTCTGATTTATTTTATGTAAGCCAGACTGCTTTTCTTTTATAATCAGCTAAAAACTGTCTGCAAAATCCAGTGCTGCATCCATATCAGCTTCTTTCTCCCAGTCCAGATTATCTTCTGCGATCTCTTCATCCGTTTTCTCCATTGTTAGTGTTCTGTCTGGCAGATTAATTTCTCCTACCGATTCTTTTACAAACGGTACAAGCATTTCCATCAGATTCTTCGCTATAGCCATCGGGGCAGATTCTTTCACTCCATCCCGGACAGCTGTTTCCACTCTTTCCAGAAAAGCATCTTCCTTTTCTCTGGTTTCCAGATACGGATCTGCTTCATTCCTGTACTCTCTGGAAAAATAATCGTTTAAAGCAACTACAACTGCTCTGGTGTACGATTTATATTTTTCCCTGTCCATCGTCTGCAAATATTCCCATGCCTGCCTGTCCTGTTCATCACAAAGATTCAAACGGATATTTGTGTTGATGATTTTCCGTTCTTTTCTCATACAAGCATCCCTCCGTTTCTCTGGATTTTCCTTACGGTCATTGCTTCATAGCCTTTCGCTGTGGCACAGATGTCCCGTACAATTGTCACCCGGCTCTTGTCATATTCTCCAAAATTCTGGATCATACAACCGCCACCGCCGACCACATACAGACGCATCAGTCTGGATTATATTCCCGTTCTCGCAGCTTATGGAAGATTTCTTTCGTATAATCTCCGGCAGCTTTACGAATGACTGTCAGATATTTCTCACCAATATCTGCTGTCCCGGTACGGATCACCTGCTCAATCACCAGATCATCCACCACTGTTCCCAGTTCTTTCAACAAAGATTCCCTGACTGCAAGCACACACTGGTGCGTTCCATATTTCTCTGTAAAGCATTTCTTCTCTAATGGACGGGAATTATTGATATACATGATGTTCATAGTCCCGTTTCCAATATCCACAAGCATGTTGATTCCTTTGAAATCCTGTAAACGGTAAAAAGCTGCTGCAAATCCCTGTGGGTAAATATCAGCTCCTGCAAACTCCACATGATATTCTTTATTGCGGAATGTAAAATCCACACATTCATTCTGGAGAAGATATTTCTGGAAATCTTCTTTCTGTGTAGCTACCCAGGTAAGTGGAAGTCCGGCTGCAATGTGTACCTTTGCCCGGTTCATACCTTTCCCATCCAGTTCCCTTGCGATAGCCGCCAGTGTCAGCACATAATAGTCCTCGTCCTGCGTTTTCTCTGCACAGAACTCCTTGTGTTCCTCTCCGATCTGGTAATACATGTCATTGTAAACAAGAAGATTATTCTGGAAGATTGGCTCCTTGTCATATCTGGCTACACCGGATGGAAAGCATCTGGTGGCAGTTTTCATGTTTCCATAACCATGATCAATCCCGATCACCATAACTGTTTCATTATTGTTCTTTTTCATTGTTCGCATAATCGTACCTCATTCTTTCTTTTCTTATCCAATCCTATTAATACT
>ENA-OQHY01000449-OQHY01000449.1-human-gut-metagenome-genome-assembly--contig:-NODE-449-length-23354-cov-1.374306_pt1 | contig 23354 bp, 35 predicted proteins | sample MGYA00242570_ERZ504733 | MGnify/ENA primary metagenome ERZ504733 (study PRJEB26092, sample SAMD00036219) | human gut metagenome | host: Homo sapiens | study: EMG produced TPA metagenomics assembly of... | reverse complement strand
CCTTTTCTTTCATGTTCCTCACAGAGTCCGCAATTATCCGGACAGGATTTTTCTTTAACCTTCGGATTTACAGGAGTTTTCTGCTGAGAGATTTTCTCTTCCCCAGGAAAGATAATCTGCTGCATTTCCTTCCCAGATCAGGGTCTGAAATTTTCCATGAGCATTGCATTCCTTTACCAGATAGATCCCGTCTTCACCGATACCTTTTATGGCAGGAACTACCTTCATACATTCCGGACAGACACTCTTTGTTTTGCCGATGGTGATCAAAGCTCCAGTACCTCCCGCTCTGTCAGAATTTCCATAACTTTTGTATAAGTATCTGCAATAAGTCCAGGACATTTCTCCATAATCACACCCCAGTCCAGATGAGTGATACCTACATTTTCATCATCTAAAGGAGAATCTCCATAAGGAGTTACATAGCCATCTACCTCAAATTTTTGATGAGAGCGCACATAATACTTTTCATAATCTTCTTCTGTATTTCTTGCTACATTCCATGATTCTAAAAACATCTTCGTAAGCGAATTAACAGCAGGACCATGAATCATTAACCCAGAATCCTTCCAATGCCCATATTTAACTCTTTGATTAATATATTCATCTGCTAAATTAAATCCACCACTAAAGCCTATTTCACCATCAATCACCACGATCTTTTTATGATCACGGTTATTCATCGCTAAAGATAAAATAGGTATAAAAGGATTAAATGCCACACTCTTTATGCCCATTTTTTCAAGTTGACGATCATAATGACGAGGCAACATCGTAAGTGATCCTACATCATCATACATAAATCTCACTTCTACCCCTTCTTTGACTTTCTCTTTAAGAATATCTAAAACACTTTTCAACATTTTTCCTTCATCAACAATAAAAAATTGCATAAAAATGAATTTTTTCGCATTTCTTAAGGATTCCAATAAAGGTTCAAAAGCAGCATCACCTAATGAAAAATATTTAAGATCTTGTCCATAATAAGTAGGATATCTTTGTTGATTTAAATAATTCATTTGTCCTTTAATATAAGGATCAGCTACTTCTTCGATAATATCATTTTCAATAATACGTTGATTCTTTATTTGTTTTAAAAAAGCAAGTTGTAACCTTTGACTTGGTTTTTTATCTCTAAAATACATAAGAACACCACCTACAAAAGGTACAGCAGCTATTAAAACAAGCCAGGTAATCTTATAAGCACTTGCATCATCCTTATTTATAATATATAAAGCAGCAAGAACACTAATAAAGCTTGAACAAATAGACAAAAAATCTAGATGATCTATGAATTGTCAAAAAAGCTACAAAAACAATAATTAATTGAATTAAAATCAATAAACCTGAAAATAATATTTTATTCGTTAATAACTTCTTAGATTGCTTCATTTTCTTCTCCATAAAAATCATATTTCATCATCACGTAAACTTCACTTAATTGTTGATGCCCATCACTTAAAATATACTTCACTTTTAAATAACGATCATGTTCCATTGTAATAAGTTCTGTAAAGAGTTCTATCATCCCATAATCTGTATGATAATGATTTCCTATCTTTCTATGATAAGAAAGATTTAATAAAGAAGGTCCATTAGCTAATGTCATTTCTTTACCTTTTAAAATAATTTCTATCTTTTGATCATTGTTATAGAAAATAAATTTTTCTTTATCAAATCCTTTTTCATAGATTCCATCACTTTTAAATTGAACTGTTTCATGATGATCATCATATTTAAATATACTCTTATAATTTACTTTAATATTCTTTTTCATTCTATCACCGTGCATATTATAACATAAAATGGCAAGAATAAAATCGGTGATAAAATGAGACAGTTTATAAAAAGAATTCTATATTGTTTTATACTTTTCTTCACATTTCTTTTATTGATGTATATTATTGCCTTTTGTGTAGGAAAACCTGAACTTAATAAAGATCGTTACATAAAGCTTTATGATGATCAAAATAAGATTTTTTATCAAAGTGTCAATAATTATAGTGGGCAATATGTTTCAATTGATGATGTTAGTCTTATTTTTTAAAAGCAATTGTTGCTATTGAAGATAAAACGTTTTTATAGTCATCATGGGTTTGATTATGTCGGATTTCCCGGGCAATAAAAACAAATGTCCTAAAAAGGAAAACTTCTCAAGGTGCTAGCACAATAACCCAACAATACGCTCGTCTTCTTTATTTAACAAATGAAAAGACTTGGTCTCGTAAAGTAAAAGAAGCTTTTTTTACTTTACAATTAGAAACGCATTTATCAAAAAAGGAAATTTTAGAAGGTTATATCAATAATGTCTATTTTGGACATGGAATTTATGGCATTGAAAATGCTTCCCAGTATTTCTATGGTAAAAAAGCAAAAGAATTGACTTTAAATGAAGCAAGCATGTTAGCAGGAGTTGTCAATGGTCCTCAATATTATTCACCAATTTTAAACAAAGAAAGAGCTAAACAAACGACAAAGTCTTGTTTTAAAAGCTATGTATGATAATCAAATGATTACTCAAAGTATTTTAGAGGCCACTCAAAAGCAAAACTCTTAATTTAGCAAGTGAACATTCACTTAATGAAAATATGTCTACTTATTATTATAAGGATACTGTTTTAGAAGAACTAGAGGAATTAGGTTTTTATAATAATCAATATTTAAATAAAGGATTAAATATTTATACTTCTTTTAACAGTGAATATCAAAATACTTTAAATGATCTTATTAAAGAAAAGAAAATACAAGGTGATCTACAATGCGCTTTTACGGTCGCAAATCCTAAAACCAATCAATTACAAGCCTTGATTGGTGGTAAAGATTACGCTAATTCTCAATATAATCGTGCAATACATGCTTCTAGACAAATAGGAAGTACAATGAAACCTTTTCTCTACTATTTAGCCTTAGAAAACGGATTTAACCCCTCTACACGTTTTCTATGCGAACCAACGACCTTTAAATTAAGTAACAATACAACTTACTCTCCTGCTAATTTTCATCAAAAATATGCTTATCAAGAAATCACACTTGCTCAAGCTATTGCTGTCAGCGATAATATTTTTGCTGTAAAAACACATTTATTTTTAGGCACAGAAAATCTTAGAGATTTTCTCAAATCCTATGGAATCAACGCTAAAAACAACGCCTCTTTAGCACTTGGAACAGTTAATACAAACATTTATAATCTTTTCAAATATCTACTGTAATATTGCTTCTGGTGGTAAATATCAACATCTTTATACCATTGAAAAAATCGTTGATCATCAAGGAAAAACTATTTATCAAACATAAAAATCAAAAGAATTCAAAAATTTGAACAAAGAAAGCTGTTTAATCCTCAATCAATTATTAACAGGAACCTTTAATAAACAAATTTTTCAACTTATTTAAATGCAACAATGGAAAATTATCAAACCAAATATAAAGTTGCCTGTAAAACAGGAAGTACAGATTATGATAATTTGATTGTTGCTTATAATCCTAATATCCTCATTAATGGTTGGGTAGGCTATGATGATAATCGAAAAATAGAAAACAGTCAGGAAAAAGTGCTTGCTAAAGAATTAGCAATTGATTTTTTAAATAAAGAAATCAAAAAAGAAAGTTGGTATAAATTAACATCTAAATTAAATGCTATCGCTATTAATCCTATCTCTGGAAATATTGATGAAACAGGGATTGTTTATTGGTTTAGAAAAGGGACTCCTTGATATCTTGTTCATTATCCTATAGAATGGATATGGTGATGAAAATGTTTAAAAATTCTTTTTGGGGAATATTAAAAAAAGGAGATTGGAATAACGAAAATACAGATGAAGTTTTTGAACCAATTATTAATTTTTTAGTAAATCATAAAGATCAATATATTTTTGATTTTCATGATTTAATGTCTGAATTTCTATATGAATTAGATCGTAAAGAAATCTATGAACATAGTATCAATCAAGAACAATTTAATGAGGAAGATTTCTTAAATCAAAGAGCTTATGTTCTTACAAATGGTAATAAATATTATCATGATATCATTTCCCTCATTAAACCACTAGATGGTGAATTAAAATGTCCACAGCTTTTAACGCTTCCAGCAAAAGCTTGGTCTATCAAAAACAACAAATCTATTGAAAAATATCCACATACACCTAAATATAATATTCAAACAAAAAGCAATACCAAATATTGGTAAAAAAAGAGGATTTTTGAAATCCTCTTTTTAGATACTTCATTATATATAGACATTATTAAAGAATTTGGAGTGCTTGGTGTATGAGATGTGTATTTCTTTAACTTTTAATCGCAACAATTATATCTTGTCTATACATGTTAAATGTACCATGTATAGACATGAATATCAATCATTTTATAAAAAAAGAGAAGAATTTCTTCTTCCCTAAATAACATCATATCCTGCTTGTTTGACAGCAGCTATAATAACTTGATCATCAACATCTCGATCATAAACAACATGTGCTTCTTCTTTTTTTAAGTTCACTTGTGAACTTACGCCTTCAATAGCATTAATTGCACGTGTTACATTAGCGACACAATGTTGACAAGTCATACCTTTAATTTTAAATACTTTTTCTTTAATAATTGGATTGTCTAATTTTTTATCTTCTAAAGCTTGATAGATTTCTCCACCACCGCCACAACAAGAACTTTCACCTTTCATATGCTTTCTTGTTGATTTTAAAGCAATACCAACAACCACAACTAATATAAGAACGATAATAACATTAGCCATAATTACCTCCTGTTATTTTCTTTTCTTCTTAATTTTTTGAACAAGTGTGTAAATAGAAACACCTATTAAATAAATAACAAGTACTCCTAAAAACATATAGAAAGTCGAACCACTTACATTACCCATGATTATGTCTCTCTTTCATTTTCTTTTGATCTCTATAATAATCATCTAAAGGAGATGAACATTGACTACACCCTGCACAAATACCACTACACTTATGTCCATCTTTCTTTCTAAAGAAATGTGTATAGATGACCCATGCACAATAGGCAACAATTAATAAAACAATAATCACATTAGCCATAATAATACCTCCTTTAATTTATAAAAATCCGGAATAATTCCGGATTTTATTATGCTTCAACTGATCTTGTAGAATAAACTTTTTGATCTTTATAAGGATCAGGTCTAAACAACATGAATAACATGAATGCTAGAACGATGAACGCAACAACTGTCCAGAATCCAAATGTTCCATATAATACTAATGAACCAATTTGATAAACCATTAATGAGATACAATAAGCATATACGTTTTGGAATACAATTGCAAACCAGAACCATTTTCTATCATTTAATTCACTTGCCATAGTTGAAATAGCAGCTAAACATGGTGAATCTAATAAGTTAAAGATTAAGAATGATAAAGCAGCCATTCCTGTTGGGAACCATTTAGCTACACCAGCAGCAACGTTTACAGCATCTTCAGGATCTCCAGCAACATTAGCTAATACACCCATTGTTGAAACGATTGCTTCTTTAGCTGAGAATCCAGTTAATGAAGAAGCAACAGATTGCCAGTTACCAAATCCAAGAGGTGCAAAGATTGGAGCGATGAAATCACCAATAGCAGCAATTAAACTGTTAGCAGTATCTTCAACCATACCGAATGATCCACCTTCAAATCCAAATGTAGATAAAAACCAAATAACGATACAAGCAACAACTAAAATAGTACCAGCTTTAATTAAGAATCCTTTTAATCTTTCCCATACATGTAATAATACAGTTTTTGCACTAGGAATATGATATTCAGGTAATTCCATAACGAATGGTGCAGGTTTACCTGAGAAAGGTTTTGTTTTCTTTAACATAATCGCAGCAACTAATACTGCAACAATTCCCACAAAGTACATTGCAGGAGCAATAAATCCAGCAGCTTGCCAACCAGCAACTTTACCAGCCATAACACCACCTAATAAAGCAATAACAGGTAACTTAGCTCCACAAGGAATAAATGTCGCAGTCATAATAGTTAAACGACGATCATTATCTTGTTCGATTGTTTTTGATGCCATAATAGCAGGAATACCACAACCAGAACCAATTAATAATGGAATAAAGCTTTTTCCTGATAAACCGAAATATCTAAATACTCTATCCATAACGAAAGCAATACGTACCATGTATCCACAATCTTCTAAGATTGATAAGAATAAGAATAGAATTGCCATTTGAGGAGCAAATCCAATAACAGCTCCAACACCACCAATAATACCATCAACGATAACCGCAGTTAATAAACTACTTGCGCCAACTGAACCTAAGAATCCAGATACAGCATCTTGAATTGCAACAACGAAGACATCATTTGTCCAATCAGTAACAAATGTACCGATAGTTGTTACTGAAATATAGTAAACAACAAACATAACAGCTAAGAAAATTGGAATTCCTAAGAATCTGTTAGTAACAATTTTATCAATTTTATCTGACATTGTTAATTTTTCTTTTGGTTTTTCAACAGTTGTTGAAATTAATTTTTGAATATAAGTATAACGTCCATCAGTAATAATACTTTCCATATCATCATCTAATTCAGTTTCTAATTCTTTTCTTAAAGAATCAATTGTTGTTTTATTTTGACTACTTAATACAATATGATTCATTACTTTTTCATCATTTTCTAAAACTTTAACAGCATACCATCTTTTCTTATTAGCTGTAATTGTTTCAGATAATGCTGGAACAACAGTATCAATTGCTTTTTCAATCTTTTCACTAAAGATAGATTGAGGTAATTGATGTTCACCTTGTTTAGCAACTTTAACAGCTTCAGCAATTAATTCTTTAAACCTGTTCCTTTTAAAGCTGAAGTTTCAATAATAGGACATCCTAATACCATTGATAAAACGTTTAGTGTCAATTTTTAAACCTCTTTTTTTCAATTAAGTCTGCCATATTTAAAGCAATAACTACTGGAACCCCAGTTTCAATCAATTGAGTTGTTAAATATAAGTTTCTTTCAATATTAGTAGCGTCAACTAAGTCAATAATGACATCTGGATCTTCATTTAAAAGAAAATCACGGCTGACAACTTCTTCTAATGTATAAGGAGATAAAGAGTAAATACCTGGTAAGTCAACAACAGTAATATTATCTTTCTTTGTTTCCTTTTACTTTTCCTTCTTTCTTTTCTACAGTAACACCTGGCCATTACCAACATATTGATTAGCACCTGTTAATGCGTTAAACATTGTTGTTTTACCACAGTTAGGGTTACCTGCAAGCGCAAATTTAATATTCATTTTTTAACTTTCCCCTCCGTTATTCAACCTCAACACATTGTGCATCGTTTTTTCTAACTGATAATTCATAACCTCTTACAGTAATTTCAACAGGATCTCCAAGAGGAGCAACTTTTCTAATGTATAATTCTACCCCTTTAGTGATACCCATATCCATAATACGTCTTTTGTAAGCTCCATCACCTTCAATTTTCTTAACAGTGACAGTGCTACCAACTTCTACTTCATTAAGTTTCACAACACTTCCCCCTTTTCTACACCATGATACGTTTTGCCATATCTTCATTAATAGCAACGCGAGAATCCTTGATATTAACAATCACATTTCCCCCGATTGCCGAAACAACAACAACTTCAGCACCAACAACAAAACCAAGATTATTTAAAAATCTTCTTGTTTCTTCGTTACCACCAATTCTTTTGATTTCACCGGTTTCTCCTATGTTTAACATTGTTAACGGCATCTTACTTACCTCCTCAAGAATTTGTCCTCGCTAACCACATTAGGTTATGCTAATTTGATTAGTATTCGCTAACTATAAGACATAAAATATAGTTAGACTTCTCTAACTTCAAATAGAATATACTGCATTTCGTTATCAATGTCAACCCTCTTTCTTGATTTAGCAAAGTGATTTCATTGCTTATCTTGTTAAAAATATGGTATAATATGCAAAGAGGTGATGCACATGAACTTACAAGAATCAGGAGAAATGTATTTAGAAACAATTCTTGTTTTATCTAAAAGAAATAAGGATGTTCGTTCCATAGATATTGCTCATGAGCTTAATTATTCTAAACCGAGTGTCTCTCGTGCTATTGGTTTATTAAAGAAAGATGAATATGTTATTGTTGATAGTAAGGGATATATTGAATTAACTGATAAAGGTTTAAAAGTTGCTACAACAATTTATGATCGTCATGATACACTTTCTTCATTTTTTGAAAGTATCGGTGTATCTCATGACACTGCTGTTAATGATGCATGTCGTATCGAACATGTTATTTCTGATGAAACAATGAATAAAATTAAAGAACATATGAAAAAATAGCTCAGCGAGCTATTTTTATTATATAAACAAAAAAAGGTAAGTAATCTTACCAAACTTTTGCTTCACTTAATAATCTTATGATAGGAAAAAGGAATTTGGCTAATTTAAGTTAAATAAATCATAAGACAATTAAACGAATAATATTGCAGCAACGATGACACTCATTTGTAAAGCCAGAGCAATCAAGCTGCGTTTGAATTTATTTTTCATAGCTCTTTACTCCTTCTGTAAGTTATCCTTCGCTAACCACAACTATATGTTAGCATAGACTAACTATACTGTTCAATCTCTTTTATTCATTTTTTATTTTTATCTTATCTCTATTTTTTCATAGAAAATTAAGGTATAATTATTATAATAAAAATATTAAGAAAAGAGGTGAAAATATGCCAAGACCTGGAACTAGCGGTGGAGGACATCGTTCTTCTGGTGGGCATTCAAGTAGTCGTGTTGGAGGCGGACACCATGTTGGCAGATCAAGTCGTCCTACAGGAAGCTCATCTTTTAACAGAGGTCCCTCTATGCATCATTATCATCATACTCCACCACCTCCTCGAAGAGGCTATTATGGATATAGAAGAAATGTTTATACTAGTTCTTCAAGTGGTTTAGGAACTTTGATCGCTTGTTTAATTGTTTTCGCAGTTGTTATTTTTAGCTTTTTTTATGATTGCTAGTGATGATAGTGATGTTACATCAACAATTAATAGGGAAAAGATTGAAAATCCTGTTGCTTATGACAATAACTGTATTAGAGATGAATTAGGATATATTGAAAATCAAGGGAAACTTTCAAAGAATCTTAAAAACTTTTACAACAAAACAGGAATTCAACCTTATATTTATTTAAAGAGCTATGACGAAACACTTACAAGTGATAGTCAAAAAGATAATTATGCACAAAACTGGTATGAACAAAACATTGATAACGAAGATACTTTCTTATTTGTTTACTATGAAGATCAAAATCCTAATGAAATAGGTTATATGGCTTATGTTAATGGGAAACAGGTAACTTCGGTAATGGACAGTGAAGCTGTTAATATTTTTGGAACTACATAGATCGTTATTGGACAGATGATTCACTTTCTACAGTAGAGGTATTTACAAAGACATTTAATTCAACAGCAAATACGATTATGGAAAAATCAACAACTTCTAATGATATTATTAAAATCATTGTATTATTGTTGGAATTGTCATTGTAATTGGTGGAATTATTTATATCTTGCGTATGAAATTTAAACGAGATAAAGAAAAAGCTAAAGAAACAGTTGAAATATTAAAAACACCTCTTGATAAATCAGATGAATTAAGAGACAAATACTTAAATGAAGAAGGAAAAGAATAACTATGGGAATTTTAACAAGATTTACAGACATTATGAAAAGTAATATTAATTCTTATTAGACAAATGCGAAGATCCAGCAAAATGATTGATCAAACATTAAGAGATTTAAGAGAAGATCTTGCTGAAGTCAAAAAAGAAACAGCAAACATTATTGCTGATGCAAAAAGTGCAGATCGTCAAGTTCAAGAATGTGAAGATGAAATTGCTAAATATACAACAGCTGCTCAAAATGCTTTAAAAGCGGGCAATGAAGATGATGCTAGAACATTGATTGCTAAAAAACAACAATATGAAAGCAATCTTGTTTCATACAAAAAAACACAAGAACTTACTCATGCCAATGCTGATAAAATGCGTCAAATGCATGATAAATTAGTAAACGATATCGAAACATTAGAGGCTAGAAGAGATGCTATTAAAGCAACAGTTGCTTCTGCTAAAGCTCAAGAACATATTAATAAAATTGTTTCTGGTGGAGATAAAGCAAAATCTTCTATGGAATCATTTGAACGCTATGAAAAGAAAGCTGAAAAAATGTTAGATGCAGCTACTGCTGAAGCAGAATTAAACACTCATACAAGTGCTGCTTCTACTCTTGCTGATAAGTATACATCAAACGGTAGTGACGCTTCTGTTGAAGATGAATTAGCTGCTATGAAAGCAAAACTTGGATTATAATAATTGCTTGGAATATACATTTGTATATTCCTTTTTTTGTATTATAATATTTTCGAGGTGAAACCATGAATAAAAAATAATTATCATACCCATACCGCGAGATGTTATCACGCTAGTGGAAAAGATGAAGAATATGTAAAAGCAGCTATTAAAGCTGGCATCAAAGAATTAGGATTTTCTGATCATACACCTTGGCATTATGATTCTTCTTTTAAAGCAACAATGCGTATGCCTGAAAGTCAATTAGATGATTATATTGAAAGCATTCGTTATCTTAAAGAAAAATATAAAGATCAAATTTCTATTTTAATTGGATTAGAATGTGAATATTTTGAAAGATATATGCCTTGGCTTGAAAAGATGTTAAAAGATAAACAAATTGATTACATTATTTTAGGAAATCATTACTATGAAACAGATGAACTTCATCAATACTTTGGAAGTCCTGTCAATGAATACTATTTAAAAGCTTATGTCGATCATTGTATTAAAGCAATCGATACAGGTCTTTATAGTTATATAGCTCATCCTGATCTTGTTTACTATGATAAAGATTCAAAACTTTATCAAGAAGAAATGTCACGTTTATGCGCTTATGCTAAAGAAAAAGATATGCCTTTAGAATTTAATCTATTAGGATTTATGACACATAGACATTATCCAAATAATGCTTTTTGGAAATTGCAAGTCACTATAAAAATAAAGCAATCATTGGCTTTGATGCACATAGTCCTGATGCTTTATTAAAAGATGATATTTATCAACAAGCTTTCAATTATCTATCTTCTTTAGATGTTGAACTAATTGATACAATTCAGACATTAAAAAAATAAGGATTTTTTCCTTATTTTTATTTTACAAGTTCAATCGCTTGTTTACCTGTTAAATGTTCAATTGTAATTTCTACACACAAACATCTCCTCAATTCTCTTTGAATTTCTTTTTCAACTGCAACTTCATCATTACATATTTAATCCTAAAGCATTTACCGCTTGATAGATTCATCATCATCTTGTAAGATTTTGCTTTTCCAAAAAGAATAATACTTCTAAAATAAGTTGTTAATTCTTCTTCAATAACATCTTCTTGATCAATAATACTTATTGATACTTTAGAATTATTTTTAATAGCGTCTATTTTATGTCCTGATTTTGCTCCATGAAAATAAATCTTTCCATCTAAGTAAACATAATTAACAGGAACTGAATATGGATACCCATCATCACCATGTAAAGCAAGTGTTGCTGTTTTTGCTTTTTTTAAAATATCAATACATTGCTTTTCAGTTAATTTTTGTTTTTTTCTTCTCATTTCTCTAAACATATTATTACCTATATTTCCAATGTAAAAAATTTATGTAAGATATCTTTTGTCACTTCTCTATTTTCTTTATTCACTAAGATTGTTAAATGATCACCTAAATGTAGAATTGTATCTCCTCGTGGTACAATTTCTTCAATTCCACGATTAATAGAAATAATAATACATTCTTTAGGTAATCCTAATTCTTTGATTGGTAAATCTAAACAACATGAACCAAGTTCTACAGAATAATGGAGAATTTCTTTTTTCTTCTAAGGAAATTTCATGATTGCCATTTTTAATCATTCGATTAAGTAAACTATGATAAATAGGTTCACATTTCATCATATTAGCTACAACATAACCAATAAAACTGCATACAGCAATTGGTAAAAACTGTGATAAACTTCCACACATTTCTGCAATTAAAACAATGCCTGTAATAGGAGCACGAACAATACTCGCAAATAATCCCGCCATTGCTACAACTATAAAGTTATTAAAATACATTTGTGGAACACCACAATAAGTTGTCACAATTAAAGCATACGCACAACCTATTAAGCTTCCTAAAACAAGCAAAGGAAAGAAGATACCTCCTGGTGTGCCTGAGCCAAAGGAAATAAGTGAAAAGATAAATTTCATTAATAAAAGTAATAAAATGGTACTTAAGACAAAGTTTCCTTCATGAAGAATATCTATAATATGATGTCCACCACATAAAACATCTGGATAAAAGATCATAAAAACAACAGAAATCAATAAAGGAATATAGATTTTTTGATTGTTTTTCAAGAATGTAATTTTATCATAGAGTTTTAAAGTAAACATAGTTGTTTTATTATAAATAACACCTAATACACCAACAATAATCCCTAAAATAATAAGAAAACCATATTGTCCTAAAGGCAAAGTATCTGCAAGTGGAAAATAAAGTGAAGGGGTCATCCCAAAAATATTTTTACTTATAAATCACCTGTTTAAAGATGCTACCATAACAGTAACAAGTGCCAGTGGTGAAAAGTTTTTATGGATTTCTTCCAAAGCAAATAACACCCCAGCAAGTGGTGCATTAAAGGCTGCTGAAAGTCCTGCTGCTGCCCCACACGTTAAAAGATATTTTTCCTCAAGTTTCATTCTTTTAAATGCAGAAGCTAGTCCTTTACCAACCATTGCTCCAAGTTGAATACTTGGTCCTTCTCTACCTAATGATAACCCCCCTACAATAGAAAGTGTCCCTGCTACCATTTTAGCAAGAATAACTTTATACCATTTTTCATCAATTTGATCAATCATTTCTGCTTCTACTTGTGGAATTCCACTTCCTGAAATATAAGATTCATATTTTAAAAGCTTAGAAATAATAAAACCAATAATTAAAACACATACAATCCAAATACATAAATGAAGTGTGTTATTTTTGATATAATCCACTACAAAATAAGCCATCTTTCTCCATAAGAAAGCAACAATCTATAAACAACACCCACAATACCCGCTAAAATACCAACAATAAATCCTTCTAATAAAACAATATTATCAAAACGACTTTTAGAGCTTAAAAAACGAGCAATTGAAAACTCTTTTCTTTCCATAATTCTCCCCCAATTCGTTTTTTATTATAGCACTTTATTAAAAAGAAAAACACAAGAATCATTACTCTTGCGTTTCATCTTTTTCATCATAATAATTTCTTACTAATGATTGTGTTTTTCTAATATGTTTTTCAACATTTGCTTTTGCTAGTGCTTTATCTTTCTTTACAATCGCTTCATAAATTTCTTTATGTTCTTGTGCTGCTTCAACTAAACGATTTGGTTGTTTAATTGAATGTCTGGAAGTAACATGAATATAATAGTTAATATCTGACAATAATTGTTCAAAAATATTGTGAATGAGTTGCTCTATAAATAGCTTCATGGAAATCAATATTCACTTCTGTAAATCTTTCTTTGATCATTTTTTTTCAGCATAGAATTCTAATAAATCATAGATTTTCTTTTAATTACTATTCTAATTTCTTCTTTGAGTAATACGATCAATAAGCAAGTTGTACAGAATAAACTTTTCTAAAAACAACACGAATTTCTAACATATCATCAATATCTCTTGATGAAAAACCTAATACATAAACTCCTTTATTAGGAATACTTTTAACTAATCCTTCTAACTCTAATTGTTTTAAAGCTTCTCTAATAGGTGTTCTAGAAATATTTAGTTCTTTAGAAAGAACAACTTCATTTAATTTTTGTCCTTTTTCATATTCTTCATTTAAAATCTTATCTCTTAAAATACAAAAGATGCGATGTCCTAAGGAACCATGTCCTGCATTTTCTAAAATATTTTTTTTCATACTATAACCTATCTATAATTGCTTGCGTGAATTCCTTTGTAGAAGCATGTCCACCAATATCACGCGTTACAATTTTTCCCTCTTCTACGACTTTTGAAAGTGCATCACGTAGTCTATTTGCTTGATCATTTTGTCCTAAGGCTTCTAACATTAAAGCAAACGCTAAAAGCAATGCACTTGGATTGGCAATTCCTTTTCCTGCAATATCAGGAGCACTACCATGAACAGCTTCATAAATACGGTATTCATCTCCAATATTTCCACTAGGAGCAAATCCTAATCCACCTACTAAACCTGCACATAAATCAGAAACAATATCTCCATATAAATTAGGAGCAACCAATACATCAAATGTTTCTGGTCTTAAAACAAGCTGCATACACATATTATCAATGATTACTTCTTGTTTTTCGATTTCTGGATAATCTTTACCTACATTTCTAAAACATCCTAAGAATAATCCATCTGTAAATTTCATAATATTCGCTTTATGAATGGCCGTGACTTTTTTTTCTACCATTTGCTTTTGCATATTCAAAAGCATAACGACAAATCTTTTCACTGGCTTCTCTAGTAATTAATTTAATACCATGCGCAAACATCATCACCCACCATATATTCAATTCCTTTATAAAGATCTTCCGTATTTTCACGAATTCATGACTAAATCAATATTTTCATATTTAGAATCAATTCCTTTAAAAGAACGAATTGGTCTTACATTGGCATAAGTTGCAAATTTTTGTCTTAAAGCAACATTGACACTTCTAAATCCTGTACCAATAGGTGTTGCTGTTGGACCTTTTAATGCCCATTTATATTCTTTAATAGCATCTACAAGTCCTGGTTCAAAGACTTCTTTTGTTTTAGCAGCATATTCTGCACCAGCTTGATATTCTACCCATTCAATATCTAAATTCATCGCTTTTGTAATGTCAACAACACTTTGTGAAATTTCTTTTCCGATTCCATCACCTGGAATTAATACTGCTTTCATTAAAAGTCACCTCCTAATTCTTTAATTGCATTTAATAGACCACCATATTGAATCATTGTTTTTTCTCTTGGTGATAATTTTAATTTTGCGGTAATTGTTTGATTATTTGTTTTATTGATAACAGTAATATCTTTATTGTTTTCAACACTATCTAATAAATTAATTAATTCATATTCATCTTGATCATTAAAGAAATCGTAATCTTTTTGATTAATAACAAGTGGTAAAATACCATTATTAATTAAGTTCGAACGATGAATTCTTGCAAATGAAATAGCAAAAATTGCTTGATCTTTAAATAATTAGGAACAAGGGCTGCATGTTCACGTGAAGAACCTTGACCGTAGTTATCTCCTACCAACAATAAATCCTCCGCCATTTCAATGCATCTATTATAGAATTGATCATCTACTTTACAGAAAGAGAATTTAGCAAGATGTGGCACATTACTTCTATATGGGAGTAATTTAGAATCAGATGGCACAATGTGGTCTGTAGAAATATTATCTCCTACTTTTAAACATACTTTACCTTTAAATGTATCTGGTAATTTATCTCCTCGAGGAACTGGTTTAATATTTGGTCCCATATAAACTTCATTTTGAGGATCATATTCATCAATAAAGAAATTCTTATTCTTCACAAATGGTGTATTTTCAATATCGTCTAAATACATATCATCTTCAAATTCATCTGTTAAATATCCTTTGATTGCACTTAAAGCAGCAACTTCAGGTGATACTAAATAAACACTAGCATCATTTGTTCCTGAACGTCCTTTAAAGTTACGGTTGATAGTTCTTAAAGAAACACCTTTAGAAAGTGGTGCTTGCCCCATACCGATGCATGGTCCACAACCACATTCAAGAATTCTTGCCCCAGAGGCAATCATATCCGCTAAAGCTCCACATTTAGAAAGCATTGCTAGAATACTAGAAGAACCTGGAGCAATAACAAGTGATACATGAGTTGCTACTCTTCTTCCTTTTAAGATTTTTGCAGCTTTTAACATATCAGGAAGTGAGGAGTTTGTACATGAACCAATCACTACTTGATTGATTTTCATTCCTCTTAATTCACTTACTGGTACAACTGCATCTGGACTATGTGGTTTAGCAGTTAATGGTACTAATTTTGATAAATCAACGGTGATTTCTTCATCATATGTAGCATCTTCATCCGCTTTTAATTCAACATAATCTTCTTCTCTTCCTTGTTGAATTAAGTATTCTTTAGTAATTTCATCTGTTGGAAAGACAGAAGTCGTTGCCCCTAATTCAGCCCCCATATTACAAATAGTTGCACGATCTGTTAATGATAATTCTTTTAAACCTTCTCCAGTGTATTCAATAATCTTATTAACTCCACCTTTGACAGATAATTGTTGTAAAATATATAAAATAACATCTTTAGCCGAAGCCCATTTTGCTTTTTTACCTACTAAATTCACTCTAACAACACTTGGACATTGTAAATAATATGTACCTGTTGCCATTGCTACAGCGACATCTAATCCTCCTGCCCCAATAGCAATCATTCCCATCGCACCACATGTTGGTGTATGTGAATCTGATCCTACTAATGTTTTACCAGGTTTTGCAAAGTTTTCTAATTGCAATTGATGGCAAACACCATTTCCTGGTTTAGAAAAAGTAATTCCGTGTTTTTTTGCTACACTACGAATAAACTCATGATCATCCATATTTTCAAAACCTGTTTGTAACATATTATGATCAATATATGCAACTGCCTTTTCAACCGCTACATGTTCAATTCCCATTGCCTCTAATTGTAAATAAGCCATTGTCCCTGTTGAATCTTGAGTTAATGTTTGATCAATTTGAATCCCTATTTGTTGACCAGCGACTAACTCACCACTTTTAAGTTTAGTACTTAAGATTTTATACGCTAAATTCATATTCTACGTCCCCCTTATTACGATTGTATACAATTATACATTCCATGTGTATTATTGTAAATACATTCTAAGTAAATAAAGGGATTTTTTTACGTATATTCCATTAAAATTGTATATTGTATACAGTTATCAATCATTTAAAAAGGGAGCAAAAGCTCCAACTTTTTATAAAATCTAAGGCATATGCAATCGCAAGTTTTGTTGTATCTACGATTGAATCAATATGACAACGTTCTTTACCATGTGAATTGATCACAGCCATACCAAATGCTGCAGCATAAACATTATTACCTGCACGAATTGCAGCATTAGCGTCTGTTCCATAATGGAAGAAAACATCAACACAATAATTTTAAGTTTGTTTTTTTAGCTTGGTTGATAATTCTTGTAGTAAGTTCTCTATCATATGGAGAATAATTATCTTTAGCACAGATACTTACTGTTTTTCATCAGCATGATAATCAGGCCCAATTAATCCGATATCTAAAGCAACATATTCTTCTACTTCTTCTGGTACATAAGCTCCACCATGTCCGATTTCTTCATAAATTGGGAAAGCTAATAATGTACGATATTTTGGTTTTAAGTTATTTCTTTTGAAGTAAGCCATCATTTCGATTAATGCAGCAACTGCAGCTTTATCATCAATATAACGTGAAACAACATATCCTGATGGTGTATATTCGAAATGAGGATCTACAGAGATCACATCACCATGATCAATACCTAAAGCCATAACTTCTTCTTTAGAATGAACATCTTCATGTAAGATAACTTCCATATGATCTTCATCTCTTGGCATTGTTCTAGCATCTTCAAATACATGAACTGAGTGAGCTTTACAAATAACCATACCTCTATATTTGCGTCCATCTCTTGTAATAAGAGTAACACCTTCACCTTCCATACTATGGTAGTTAACACCACCTAATTGTCTTACAATTAAATGACCGTTATCATCAATATGACGAACAACTAAACCAATTGTATCTAAGTGAGCACCCAAACATACTGTTTTAGAATTATCTTCTCCTTCTAAAGTAATGTAAGCTGTTCTTTTACGATCATAAGTTACTTCTAATCCAAATTCAGCAGCTTTTTTTTTCTAATAAAGGGAAAACTTCTTCATAATAACTAACTGGACTTGGTACATCAATAAATTCTTTACATAATTCAACTAATTCATTTTTGTTAATATTCATTTCCATTTTATAATACCCCTTTTACTTTTTATCATATAAATGACATGCGCAGAAATGACCTGGTTCTACTTCTTTAAATCGGGTCTATCTGTTTTACAAATATCCATTACTTTCGGACATCTTGTACAGAAACGACAGCCTTTAGGTGGATTGGCTGGACTTGGCACATCGCCACCTAAGATTTGTTTATCTTCAATTCTTTCTTTTCCGATTCTTGGAATTGCTGAAAATAATGCTTGAGTATAAGGATGTAATGGTTTGGCATAAAGTGATTCTGTATCAGCCATTTCCATCATATTACCTAAATACATAACCCCTACTCTATCAGCAATATGTTTTACAACACTTAAGTCATGGGAAATGAAGATATAAGCAATACCCATTTTTTCTTGTAATTCATTTAATAAGTTAATGATTTTTGCTTGAATTGAAACATCTAATGCTGAAACAGGTTCATCACAAATAATCAATTTTGGTTGTAAAGCAATTGCACGGGCAATCCCAATACGTTGTCTTTGTCCTCCTGAAAATTCATGAGGATAACGATACATGTAATCTAAGTTTAAACCAACTTGTTTCATAACTTCCACAACACGTGCATCACGTTCTTCTTTTGTTTTATAACATTTAGCGATATCAATTGGTTCAGCAATAATATCTTTAACTGTCATACGTGGATTTAAAGAAGCATAAGGATCTTGGAAAATCAATTTGATTTTATCACGTGCTTCTTGTAATTCTTTACCTTTTAAGCTTGTAAAATCTTGACCATCTAAGATAACCTTTCCTTCAGTTGGTTCAATTAGACGGATTACACTTTTACCCATTGTTGATTTACCACATCCTGATTCACCAACAATCCCAAAAGTTTCTCCTATTTTAACATCAAAGCTAATATCATCTACCGCTTTAACAACGCTTTTTTTACCTCTTAAAGAAGATGATTTAATAGAATAATATTTCTTTAAATGTTCTACTTTTAATAAAACGTCTTGATTATTTTCCATTTTCTACATCCTCCTTATTCCATCTTTCATGATATTTCCAACAACGAACTAAATGGTTTTCACCATGTTCCATCATTGCTGGACATTCTTGATGACAGATTTCTTTAGCATGTTTACAACGTGGTGCGAAGAAACATCCTTTTGGAAGTTCATAAAGCATTGGTACAGAACCAGGAATAACTTCCAATTCTTCTTGATCATCGCTATCGATATCAGGGATTGATCTTCTTAGACCAATAGTATAAGGATGTAAAGGATTTTTAAATAAATCTTCTACATTTGTATATTCTACGATCTTACCTGCATACATAACGATTACATTATCTGCCATTTCTGAAATAACACCCATATCATGTGTAATTAATAATACGGCTGTATTTAATTCTTTTTTCATTTTATTAATTAATTTTAAGATTTGTGCTTGAATAGTCACATCTAATGCTGTTGTAGGTTCATCACAAATCAATAATGATGGATTACATGAAAGTGCCATCGCAATCATGATTCTTTGTCTCATCCCACCAGACAATTGATGGGGACAAGAAGCAAATACTTTTTCAGGCATTGGAAATACCTACAAGTTTAATCATTTCTAAAGCACGTTCTTTAGCTTCTTGTTTACTCATTTTTTTCATGAGTTAAAACAGCTTCCATAATTTGTTTTCCAACAGTAATAACTGGATTTAAAGATGTCATTGGCTCTTGGAAAATCATTGAGATTTCTTTACCACGAATATCTCTCATTTCTTTAGGAGATTTCTTTAATAAATCTTCCCCTTTATACATAATTTCACCAGCAGTAATTTTACCTGGAGGAGATGGTATTAATTGCATTAATGATAAAGCTGTCATACTTTTACCACAACCAGATTCTCCAACAACTCCTAAAGTTTCTCCTGGTTTGATATTAAAACTTACTTCTTGTACAGCCAGGAAAGCGCTCCACGATCTGTAAAGAAGGTAATACCAAGATCTTTGACTTCTAATAATTCTTTATTTTCACTCATATCTTTTCCCCTTTTTACGATCTTAATTTTGGATCAAGCGCATCTCTTAATCCATCACCTAACATATTGAACGCTAATACTGTAATAATAATAGCTAACCCTGGAATCACTGAATAGTATGTTGCACTACGAATATATGGTTGTGAAAAACTAATCATTGAACCCCAGCTTGCCATTGGTGCTTTAACACCTAAACCTAAAAAGCTTAATGATGCTTCTGCATAATTGCATTTGGAATACCTAATGTTACAGTAACGATTAATGTTGATAAACAGTTAGGTAATAAATGTTTCATAATAATTCTAAAACTATTTCCACCGCTGACTTTACATGCATCGATGTATTCCATCTTTTTAAGACGCATAACATCCCCACGGATAAGTCTAGCTGTTGAAGCCCAACCTAAAAGGCCAAGCGCTAAGTAAAGGTTAATTAAACCTGGTCCTAAAACGAACATGATTGCCATCGCAAATAATAAGAATGGAAAAGATGAAAATACTTGAATTAAAAATGAAATAACAGAATCTACTTTTCCACCAAAATATCCGGCACAAACACCCATCGTATACCCAATAACTGTCGCAATAATTTGTGAAATGATACCAACACTTAAAGAAACACGGCATCCATAAATAATTCTTGAAAAAATATCTCTTCCTAAATCATCTGTACCAAACCAATGTTGTCCGCAAGGTTTCATTAAACGATCTGTAAGAACTTGTTTGTTTGGATCATAAGGAGCAATCAATGGTGCAAATAAAGCAATTAAGCATAAAAGAATAACGATGAACAAACATACCATTGCTACTTTATTTTTCTTGAAAATGTTCCAACTGATTGACCAATAACTTTGATATGTTTGATCTTTTTTCTTTTTAAACATTTTATGATGACTCCTTTCCTAAACGAATTCTTGGGTCGACTACTGTATAAAGTAAATCAACTACTAAATACATAATGACACAAATAACCGCAATATACATCACGCCACCTTGGACGATTGGTAAATCACGTGTATTAATACTATCTACTAACATTTTCCAATTCCCGGAATTGAAAATACAGATTCTACTAAGACAGATCCTGTTAAGATGTTTCCTAAATCAGATCCTGCAATTGTAATAATTGGAATTAACGCATTACGTAAAGCATGTTTAATTGTAACAACCCAACCTTTTAAGCCTTTAGCTTCAGCTGTACGGATGTAATCTTGTGATAAAACATCTAACATACTTGTTCTTGTAATACGAGCAATACTTGCTGCATATCTTGTACCTAAGGCAATACCTGGTAAGATAAATGATTTAAAACTATCAATACCTGATAAAGGTAATAAATTAAATTTCAAACAGATAACAATTTGTAAGATAATAGCAATCCAGAATGCGGGAGCTGAAATACCAAATACAGAAATTGTCATTAAAGCTGAATCAACCACTTACCATGATTAACGGCAGCCACAACACCTACTACTATCCCTAAAACAACAGCTAATATATAAGCAATACCAGCAAGCTTAGCCGTTACTAAAAATGAACTTGTTAAAATATCAATTACTGGTTTATTTTGGAAATATGATGTTCCAAAGTTTCCTTGAAGCATATTTCCTAACCAGCTGAAATATTGAATATAAATTGGTTGGTCTAATCCCATTTCATGTGTAACACGTGCAATCGTTGCTTGATCAGCGAACTCACCTAACATGATTTCAACTGGATTACCAGGCACAATGTTTAACACAAAGAATGTGATTAACGAAATACAAAAAACGACACCAATAGCTTGTAATACTACGTTTTAGTAAATACTTCGTCATTATTTTTCCTCCTTTTCCTACAATAAATATATGGAATGCATTGCTGCATTCATATATGATTAACACTTATTTAATTTCATTTACTATTTTTAGATAAATCAATATCAATGTTATATAAATGATAAATTAAGTTTCCTAATTTAGCATTTTTTACATATGGTTTAGCAACAAATTGTAACTTACCATAATATAATGGAATTGTTCCATAATCTTCACGAGATAAGATATAATCTGCTTTTTTGTATAATTCAACACGTTTTATCAGAATCATTTGATTCTCGAGCTTCTTTCATTAATGAATCGAATTCAGGATTATTGTAGAATACACCTTTTCCTACAGCGTTTTCTGAATAGTAATAAGTATACATTTGGTTATCAGCATCTGCATATAATGGGAACCAACCAAGAACTGTAGCTTGTAATTCACCAGCAGCTCTAGCTGAAGACCAAATACCTGCATCAATTGTTTCTACATTCATAGTAATTCCAGCTTCTTTTAAGTAAGCTTGTAATGCAGTAGCGATTTTTTCTTCTTTTTGTCTAACTTTGCAAGTAAATGTAGGGTTTGAAATACCTGCATCAGCTAAAACTTGTTTAGCTTTTTTAACGTTATGTTCATAAGTTTTTAATTTGTCATCATGACCTGGAACACTTGGATTTAAAAATGATGAAGCTGGTTCAGCAGCACCATTTAATACAGTACTACATAATTCTTTACGGTTAATAGCTAATGAGATTGCTTCTCTAACTGCTTTATTACTTAATACTGGATCATTATCTTTAATTGATAAGAAATATGTACCTAATGGAGTTACTTGAGTAATTTCATCTTTTAAATCACTATCTTTATATTGATCTAATAATGAAGTATCTAAGTCACACATATCAATGTTACCTTGTTCATATTCCATCATTTTTGTACTTGCATCATCAATATAACAATTTCTAAACGATCTAAGTTAGCTTTTTTACCATGATATTTTTTATTTGGTACCATTACAACTTTAGTTTGTTCATCATTTTCTTTAATTACATAAGGACCAGTACCAATTAAGTTAGTTCCTTTACCCCAGTTTTCACCAGCAGCAGCCACATGCATCTGAAGGATAAATTGAAGCATAGTCCATACCTAAGTTAGCAATAAATGGCGCAAATTTGTAATCAATATGTAATTTAAAAGTGTAATCATCAACTGTTTCAAAACCACTTAATTCAGTAGCTTTACCATCTAACATATCTTGAGCACCAGTAATCATGTTGTACATATATGTATTTGTACATCCTGTTGCTGGTGTAAACATTCTTTCGAATGTATATTTAACATCTTCAGTAGTTAAATCAGAACCATCTGAGAATTTAACACCTTTTTTAAGTGTAATTGTATAAGTTAATCCA
>ENA-OQHY01000448-OQHY01000448.1-human-gut-metagenome-genome-assembly--contig:-NODE-448-length-23359-cov-2.733858_pt1 | contig 23359 bp, 30 predicted proteins | sample MGYA00242570_ERZ504733 | MGnify/ENA primary metagenome ERZ504733 (study PRJEB26092, sample SAMD00036219) | human gut metagenome | host: Homo sapiens | study: EMG produced TPA metagenomics assembly of... | reverse complement strand
CTCTTTCCGCACTCAATGATGATCGTCCCTTTCGTCCGTGACCACATAACTGATGTATTTTCCCATCTGCATCAAGTTGGGTTTTACATAAAAACGTGTCTTTCCTGAGCCAGATCCGCCAATCACGATCACGTTCTTGTTCCTCGCAAATTTCGGATTCTTTGGTCTGCCATTCATGGTCAGCCGTTCCGTCATGGTCAGCAGGATATTGTTCTCAAATACCGGGTCGATAAAGGGTGCAATGTCTTTTGCCGTCCCCCATCTTGCCGAACCATACTCCACTCCCTGCCGGAACTTTTTGGCATTTTTCCCTTTCATATAGACCAAGAGCTTCACCGCCACGGCTCCTGTAATCCCAACCAGCAATTCATTTTTATGCATACTTGGAAGAATCCTGCTGAATGCCATCTGGAAATTTAAGACCAGTACCATCAGTCTTTCTATCATGGAATCACCCACACAGTATTGATATAACCATGCCAGCTTATTTCCCACATAAAAGATCACGATATACGGAAGATTCATCAGAACAATCCGAAGCAGCTTATGTACATCCACCGGCGGTAACCTCTCCAGGTATCCTTTTCCTACACCAAGCAATTTCTGTAATCTGCTCATAATGACGGCTCCTTCTCCTTTCCTTTTGTTTTCTCCAGCTCTCTGTGCTTTGCAAGCGATTTAGTGATTGCCTGCTGTAACTTCTTCCTTACGGATGGTCTTTTGTCCTTATTCAGAGACTTACCCGTGTATTCCTTAAAAGCGGCAGTCATCACATCGGCATCCCTTGCCTTAAAAAAGACATAATATCTTGGCGGGTCCGCAGTCATATCTTTTTTTCAGGCTGAAATCAATGCTGTACTTCTTTGCCACCCGTTCAAAAGACTTAATGTTTCCATCTGTGATCTCAATGTTGGACAGCTGTACATTCTGCTTCATCAGCTTATCCAGGCTCTGTTTTCCCTTGTAAGTCTTATCCTCCTTTTCCTTTTGGGGCTGTTTCTGGTTTGTTCTCTGTCCCTGCTGTTTTTTCTCCTGCTCCATCTTTGCAAGAGCCTTTACCATAGCAGCTTTCAGCAAGTTGGCAGTGACCTTACCACAGCGGATACAAAGTGAAACTGTTTTCTCATTCACTTCATCCTGCAATCACACCACGCCCTTTCTTTTCTCGCTGTTGTCTTAAAAAAGCTAAAACTTTCTCATAGCTGTCATACCCCTGTGCTATCAGCTCCTCACTGTATGCAAATAGTTCCTCGACAACCTTTCCGATTTCGTCTCTTGCTACTCCATTTGCAATTCGGACAATCTGGAAATAATGTCCTTCTCCCACACACCATAAATAGATAGTTGCTTTCTTCTTCTGGCTTGTGGTATAAACTCCGCTTATCTCCACATCAAACCCATTTCCAAAATCTCTGTAAATACAGGTTTCCAAATCAATATCCTGTACTTTGTAATCACCACCCAAGCTGTCACACAGTTCTTGAATCGCTTTATCTTTCTTTGTCACTTTGATACCTCCTTTACTTCCGGTTTAATCTTCACTTCCGCCATACATATCATGCTGCACCAGTGCCGAATAATAATTACTGATTGTAAGTGGTGCATTATACAGCACAGTAAGAAGATACTGCCGGATATTGATCACCTTACTGGTATTCTCCTTCAAGCATTTCAGGACAAACCGGATGTGTTCAGAATTTAGTTTCAAAAACTGACTTTTAACCACATCCTTTGGCTTTCTGTCCCCACCTATACGTAGCATTTCCTGTTCGGAACAGACAGTATCCACAATCAGTTCCACAATCTCGTTCAGCATATCCCGGTTATACACATCAACCAGATATTCATACCCAATGTTAGTCAAGATCATCTGGTGGTATACCTCTCTTTCCATTCGTTTCCTGTGCATTTCTTCACTTTCTTCGGAATAGAAAGAAAGATACTCAGTATCACTCCTATCAGTGTCACTTATTTCAGTCTTATTATCCTCAGTATCATTACCCGGCATTTCTGACATATCTGTACCTGTCATTTTGGCATTTCCAGAAATGTCATTTTGACGTGTCTGGATATTCCTTTTATACATATCCTGTTGCGTACATTTGCGTACATAAATCTTATCCGGTCTGCCTAACCCCTGCCGTATCCTCGTAATCAATCCAATTCCTTTCCGACTGTCAAGCTCTGCTAACAGATTCCCTACCTTTTTCAAGCCACATCCCATCATGCCGGAGATCTGCTCCTGGGAAAAATAAATGTATACCTTTCCCTCTTCATCCAGCCACCGGTTCTTTATAGATAGCTGCATACGGTCAAGCAAAAGTCCATAAAGCAATTTCGCTTCACAGGAAAGGCTCTTGAACTGCGTATTGGTAAAAAGGACTTTTGGCACACGGTAAAAGGAATAGGATTCCGCTTCCTCACCGTAATGATACGGAAATTCATATGTATTATCCTGTGTTCCGATGCTCCTTCACTTCTTTCATAGCCTTCACAATGCAGTAACCCAGACAGGGAGTATGTTTTCCATAAGGACAGCCTTCACATGGCTCCCAGTGAGTTACCTTCCTGCGAAGTGGCGGAGAAGAAATACGATAAAAACATTCTTTCCTTTTGCATTTCTTTCTCCCGGCACTAAAGAAGTAACAATACGCACAGTCCGAAGGCTTATCACTTGCATACCCTACTTCTGTCATCTTCCTGCTCCTTTCCTTCTTTCAGCTTGTTATACTGTTCATCGGATTCCTTTCCAACTCTTATGCAGCAGTATAAAACAAACCCATATACCAGGAATACGATAATCCCTGCAATGATCAATACTGTTTTCATCCCATTTCTTCTCCCTTCACTTTTTTATCAGTATTGGCAAAAAGGGCATCTATGAAACACTTGTCCATAAATGCCCTCTTCCTCTTTAAGAAATCTTAGGATCTCTTATTTTTTCTTCTTTTTGCGGAGAATCACAGTACCTCCAACTCCTGCCATTCCAACTCCTGCAAGCAGGATCCAGAAAAGGTTGGTGTGTTATCTCCTGTCTTCGGTGAAGTAGATGTCTTTGTTGTCTCAGTATCTTTTTGTTTCTGGTGTTGATGTTGTTTCTGGTGTTTCCTCTGGAGTCTCTGTTGATGTTTCCGTCGGCTTCACCTCATCCTTCATCACTACTTTCTGGATCTCTCCTGTATCTTTTACTGTAAACTTCACATCTTCTGCTACCAGGTATCCATCCGGTGCAGTCTCTTCCCGAAGTGTATATTCTCCAATCGGAAGCATTTCAATATAGTGTGGTTTTCCCTCAGATGTCCAGCTCTCTACTGTCTTTCCATTTTTATCAAGGATTGTCAGTTTTGCTCCCGGCAGTTCCTTACCAGAAATATCAGTCTTGGAAATCTGCACTTTTGTCACATCATCCTTCATTTCCACCTTCTGTACCTCACTGGTATCTTCAACCGTAAAGGTAATGCTCTCTGCTGTAACATAGCCATCCGCTGGAAGTGTCTCTGTCATGGTATACTTCTTACCAACTGTCAGTTCTTTAATGATATGTGGCTCTTTTCCGGAAGTCCATTCATCCACGGTATTTCCACTTTCATCGGTCACTTTCAATTTTGCTCCCTCAATCTCTTTTCCATCCGTCAGAGATGTCTTGGTAAATTCTACGGTTGTTTCCTCATCTTCAAAAGTAAACTCATAGGAAAGAGTCTCTTTTTCAGCCCCACCATACTCAAAAGTAAACTCCTGTACCTGATCTGTGGTCGCAAATCCCTGTGCTGGTGAAGTTTCCTTCACATAGTAGGTATGACCAAGAGGAAGATCCGCAGTAAAAGTCAGTTTTCCATCTTTATCTGTAGCCTGTTCCTCAATCACCGTATCCGCTTTCAGGATTACATCACCTTTTGCATTGACAATATCATCCTTATTGCACAGAGCAAATACGGCTCCTTCCAGTACACGGTCAGAATCTTTCGCTTTTTTCAGCACTTTCACTTCTGCCTTCTGACGTTTGTTCTGCCAGTCCGCAGAGTAAGTAACTTCCGCAGTATTCTGATCACGGTAAGTCAGGTCAACCTCACGGGTTTCTCCATCAAGAACATAACCGTTTGCTGTCTCTTTCTCTTTGACATAGTATTTGCCAAGAGGAAGATCAGTCAGTTTTGCCACACCAGTCTCATCCGTTGTAATGGTTGCTACCAGTGCATCCTTTTTATAATAATCCTCACTCTCACCATCAGCCGCTTTAATATCCTCTAAGGCATAAACTTCAAAAGTAACCTCTTTCAAGGAACCAGAGAAATATTCAAACAGATGCTTGAGCCAGCCACCAACGGAATCCAGTGCAGATACTTTGTCCAGGAACTCACCTTTTTTATTGATGATCAGTGTTCCAGTCGGTACGTCATCTTTCATTTCCACCTTCTGAATTTCTGCAGTATCCTCCACAGTAAATGTGATCTCTTCTGCCATCAGATAACCATAAGGAGCCATTTCTTCACGAAGTGTATAAGTCTCCCCGGCAGTCAGTCGCTCAATCAGATGTTCTTCCCCTTTTACAGATTTCCATGTATCTACCACATCTCCATCTTTATCAAGCACTGTAAGAGTGGCACCGGAAAGTTCTACTCCTGTAGTAATATCTGACTTCTTGAATGTTACTTTTGTTGGCTGGTTCTTAAATACAGATTCCAGTTTTACCACTTTCACATCCTGTCCCTGATATTTCGCAGTTACTTCCAGTGTCTCAAATGAAGATACATAACCGGCAGGAGCCGCAAACTCTTTGATATAATAACTTCCGAATGGAAGATCAAGTTCAAACACTGCCTTTCCATCTTCATTGCTGACTGCTTTTCCAAGCAGAGTGTCTGCTTTCACAACTACTTCTCCATGAGCAAGAATATCTTCCTTTGCATAAAGTCCAAATTCTGCACCTGCTACAACCGTCTCATTTTCTGCATCCTGTTTTACTACGGATACTTCTACCTTCTGGCGGTCATTCTCAAAAGCAGCTGTCTGCTCGATCACTGGTGTTTTCTGGTCTTTGTAAGAGAAAGTAACGGTCTGTGCCTCTTCGTTTAACACAAAGCCCTCTGGTGCTGTCTTTTCGACAACCTTATACGTTCCAAGGGGAAGGTCAGCAATCTGTGCTTTTCCGTCTTTATCGGTCGTAACCGTTCCTACTAATGCTCCAGAAGCATATTCCAGAATACGGTTGCCCTGATCATCTTTCTGGAAATCCGCTGTGTAAATATCCTCAGCTGCATATACTTCAAAAACTGCACCTTCCAGATTTTCTTTCTGGTAAGTGAAATCGTCCTTAAATCCATTCAGAACTTCACCCTGTTTTACGATGTTCAGTTCCCCTTTGACCGGATGGTTTTCATATGCGATCTCAATGATGACATCGCCAGAAGTTCCGTCCATCTGGTATGCTGTGTTGGAATCTACATTCACCTCATAGTAATTCTCATTCAGAGTATATCCATAAGGTGCGTTTACTTCCTCAATGCGGTAATGTCCGATTTTAAGATTCTGCGGAAGGATCAAATATCCCTGCTCATCTGTAAAATAGGATTTATGTTTTACCGTGGTCGGATAAGTCGTTACCTGCTCCACATATTTTTCAGTGTCCATGTTGAAAATCTTGAACTCTGTATTCTTCTGAAGCACTGCTTTCTTTGTCTCGTCATCCTGTTTGATGATTTTCAGCTTCGCTTCAAACTCTTTATCCAGCATCACTCTCCACACCTGCGGAGTGCCTGATGATTCTCTGTAATCTGTACAATGAAATCATCTACCGGAGTATAGTTATGCGGAGTTGTTGTCTCACGGACAATATACGTTCCATAAGGGATCGCAATACTGCAGGCATAACCTTTCTCGTCTGTAAAGATTTCTGTTGCACCGTTTTCTCCGATCACTACTGGTTTGGCGGAATCAAAATCATAGCTGCCATCTTCATTTACTTTCAGGGAAGATACCAGATAAGCGGTAAATCCTGCCCCTTTCAGTAAGTCTGCATCGGTCTTTCCATTGTTTGCCGCTTTAATGATCTGGAATGCTGTTTCATCACCTGCTCCAGAGACAGACACTCACGTTTTACTTCTGCTACAAGGTCTCCCTCGTAATTGCAGACCAGATCATGTTCTTCCTCATCTGCCAGATAACCGGTTGGAGGAGTGATCTCTTTTACATAGTAATTACCAAGATATAATCCATCCACAGAAGCCTGTCCATCCTTATCTGTCGTAAGAGTGGCAACCTGTTCTCCTGCTTTATAGACCACACCAGTTGCACCGTCCGGATGCACAATATCCTCACGGGCATAAAGTCCGTACACTGCTTTTTCTAAAGTGGCATCGCCTGTGGAACTGCCTTTTTGGTTTCCTTATCCTGCTTCTGCAGAGAAATCTTAGCTGTCACACGTTCATTTTTGAATGTATGCTTAAATGTCTGTTTTGCCTCTTTATCATTTGTATATGAGAAAGCAAACGTATAAACATCTTCTGTATTTCTCACATAACCTTCCGGAGCCTGCACTTCCTTCACATCATAAGAAAATCCAAGTGGCAGGTCTGCTGTAAACTTTGCTGTACCGTCTGCTCCTGTTGTCGCTTTCTGGATCAGCGTACCTTTCTTCACAACAACTGCACCATCCGCATTGGTAATATCACTTGCAGCATAAAGTCCAAAGATTCCTCCATCCAGAGGATTTTCTGTATCTTTATCCTGTTTTGTAACAATCACTTCTGCTTTCTGTCTGTCGTTCGTAAAAGTTGTCTCAGAAAAAACAACATCCACATTTTGTCCAGCATAAGAAAGAGTTACCTTCTTCTCCTCTCCGGCATTATAAAATCCTGTCGGAGCCTGCTTTTCCTTTACAACATATGTACCAAGATGCAGATTTTTAAGAACGATGCACATTGTTATCTGTTGTCAGATTCTCTTTTACCAGATCTCCCTTACTGTAAACTTTTGTGCCGTAGGCAGTTTTAATATCTGCTCCGGCATACACATCGTAAATAGCACCTTTCTGTCTGCGTTTCTCATACTTAAATGTTGTACCGTTCTCTGTCACATCTGCACCAACCAGTACCTCACCTTCTTTATAAACGATAAGCTGTCCCAGCTGTTCTTCATCTGAAACTGTAACGGTTGTGGTCTTGCTGACTTCCAGTTTCACATTGTAAGCGGTTGCATTGATACGGTATCCGCTTGGAGCTGTAATCTCTTTGAGATATACGGTATCCTGTGTCTTAATGATCTGTACAGACGCTTCACCATTTGCATCTGTTGCCGGTAACTTTGTGATCAGCTTCGTACCGTTTGCATCGCTGTATAAGCCAAACACTGCCCCAGCCAGCTTCGCATTCGCTTTGGCATCTTTCTTAATCACCTTAACACTTGCGTACTGTACCCAGGTTACTTTAAAGTCCACATATTTCTCATCATCCACACCTTCACCAAATACCAGTGCTAAGTCCTGTGAACCTGACCCTGTACTAATCTTATAAGCAGAATAGTCCTTGGTTACACTTCCTTTCATCGTAGCTGACCAGCTTCCTGCAACATCCTGCACCTGTGTCAATGGTGCTGATAAATAAAACTTCGTTCCACCAATGATCTCTACGGCTTCCCCAGCTTTACTTGTCTTTCCAGTTGTTACATTATGAAGCTTCACGCCACTTGGAAGTTTCATCGTAATGCTCTGTAGTTTGTCTGCCTTAAATGTAATCTCCTTTGTTCTCTGGCTACTGCATCTACATAAGCGGTTACATTTGCATCCGAAAAACTCATATCGACATCCGGGATCTCCGGCTGTGAAATACAGTAGTTATACAGTTTCCTAGCAAGTGTTTTTGCTTTGCTGCTTGCTCCGGAAAAAGCGGAATCTCCACTATTTGCATATGACGCAGCAAGATGAACCAGAATAAATCTGGCACCAGCACTTAAATTGCCATAACCGTTCTCTTCTGTAAAGAATCCTTCATCACCTGCCGCCTTCGTTCCATAATAGCAAACCTTAGCCAGTTTCTTACCGTCACTCAGCTTTGTAATATCGTATGTTCCGGTTCCAGGACTGGATTTCTCCGGCTGGATACAATAAGCGGTTGCAGAAACATTTCCAAACTTCACGGTGTACTTATACGTCAGATAGCTTCCATACCCATAATCCGAATACTGATAGCAGGCTCCTCTGGTCACAGTTACCTTCTTTGTGCTTCGGGTTGATGCTTCCCTTGCCATGAAAGTAACCGCTTCTCCTTCCTCCATTGAATAAAGGTCAATACCACTATCCTCTGCCTGATCCATTACTTCAGAGACAGTTAATCCAGACTCTTCATCTGTTGTGACTTCCTCCTCTTCTGTCAGATCTGTTACTATTTCCGGCTGCCTTCTGCATCGGCATCTTCTTCCGCATTACCAGAATCTTCTGTCTCGCCAGCATTTCCTTCACCGACGGTATTTTCAGAAGTATTTGGTTCTGTCAACTGTTCCGTTTCCGGCTCTTTTACGGTTACATTTCGGCTGATACGATAAGAAGGATTTCCACTGACCGGCTCTACCTTATAAACTGCTTTATAGGTATCTGCCTGGTATGTGTCAAAGTCATCTCCTGACTCATTCTTCGCTTCATACAGCTCTACTTTCACTTTTGCATCATTGATTCCTTCAATACCGGAAAAATCCACCTTAATATCAAAATCAGAACCATAATCAATGCTGTAATCATTGGCTGTTAAAATCTCATCCTCCGCCAGCTTATCTTTCACCGCTTCCAGTTCCGGATACTGTGTTTCAAAAGAAGAAGCTGCCTTTTCCGGTTCTGCTGCATAGGCAGTCATTGGCTGTGCCACAGCACTTGCAATCGTAATAACAGATAATACTCCAGACATTACTCTTTTCAATGTCCCTTTCATTCTCAATACCTCACTTTGCTTTATTTTTTCTGTTACCGGTTTACAGGCTTTCACCTGTCTGATACAATCAAATCATAGGCATCACCCCGTTTTAAATTATTTGTGCCAAAATCATTACTGATGACAGCACAGTCATACGCCGGAACCTGCAAAAGCAAAAGCTCCGACGCATGGTCTACTGTCATCGCCCGGCGAACCAGGCATAACAAAAATAAGGATTGAGCATTTCCGATCAGAAGAGAACTTCCACTGGCCGCAAAATGCGTAGCTGAGCTTTCATCCTCTCCTGACCTTTTATTCAGTTATCAAGGTACGGTGGATTGGGATTAAATCATTTAGAAATGTTGTCTTGAATGACTTTGCCTCTTTCCACTAATCACAGGCGGCAGAGGGCAAAAGGTCACATGGATTTGAAAATTTTTTAAAAACTTTATTTTTTCTCTGGAGAGACTATTTCAGTTCCCCATATTCATTGAATTTTTCTTCGATTATGTTAAGAGCATTCTGCAGCATATTTGTCACCGCAGTACGTCCAGTTCCATTTTCCTTTTGCAATCTGTTTTATGTGTTTTTCTGATTTCCCAGTAAAATTTCCTGAACCTACTTTTTTCTGCTTTATCACTAAGTACACTCATCATCTCTTCTGCAATCTGCTGACGGTTCACACGTTCTTCTACATCCATCAATTCATCTTCCATTCCTTCAAAATCCTCAGAAATGCCATTAAACGAAATGCAGCGTCCCCGATCACGGGTAGCCAGATTATGTGCCAGCCGATCCTCACCAATCAGCATCAGACGCAGATACCATTCTTCCTTTTCAAAAAAGCTTTCCTCTAATTCACAGAAATACTTCTTCTCACGAAGTCCTGTCTCTGGATTCCAGGTATTATACTTCTCATCTTCCTTTCTCTTCTTTTCTGTCACAGAAGAATAACCATAACCAAGTTCCAGATTTACCGGGAATACCGTTGCTCTGTTTCCGATGCCATAAACCGCATATCCGGACTGATATACGATAATATGTACCTCATTCACACCTGCTCCTGTTGTTTTATGAGCAACTACCGGTGATTCCCCTGTACGAAGCTGCTTCGGTGTAGGAAGTTTCTCTCCTCTCTTTGGTGTGTCGATTAGTTCTTTCAGTGTTCTTAATGTCAGCATAATTGCCACCTTTCCCGCAGAAACCGGTGACAAAAAAGAAAGGCAGCTAAGCTAAATAGACCCCGATTCCGCTAATTTTTTTATTAGCGGAACCGAAGCTCCAACCTGCTGCCTTCTGTATGGAAAAATCTGCTGCACAATCACAGTGTTAAGATTCAACCAACATTATTTACTTCTATTTACTACTGATGCGGTATCCGTCTTGTTCTCTTTTTCCTTCTGACGGATTTCCTTTAATACATCTGAATAATCACCAAAGGCATCGTAGGGACACCTGCGGCGAAACTCCAATTCTTCCTGAGTCATGAGCTTTTCCTCCTTCATTTGATGTAATAAAATTCTAACAAACATCTGTCCGAAACTCTTCACAGCCCATAATGTAATTTTTTATTATTTCACAATCCACAATGTTGACATAAAAAAGTGATATAAATAATCTCTATAGAAAAGATTACTTATATCACTATGTATTTGGTAAAAGCCGCTTCATACAGGGCATTACCATATTAAAAATAAGTTCTTGATCTGCCTCACTTAATTGTTTCATCATATGTTCAAATTCAAAAAATTTATTAGATGCTGTCTTTGCCTCACCCGGCAATAATTTGTTTGGTGTAACATCCAGTACTTCGGCTATACGAAACAGCTTTTCCAATTTCATTTCTGATTGAGCTGTTTCTATTAGGTAAATGGTATTCTGTGTTACACCTATTGCCTCAGCAAGTTCAAGCTGAGACATCTTTTTCTTTTCTCTGTAATGTCTGATCTTCCTTCCGACTTCCTGTAAGTTTTCAGATTTTGAGACTTGTGGCAATACCATTCACCTCCTTTGTAAATAAAAAATAACCCCAAAGCAAATAATTAGATTTAATCTAAAAATGGGCAGACTTCTAGCGTAATATTACACTAATCATCCTTACAATCATATTTTTGGTACAGCACCTAATAAATTGTTGCCATCTTAGTGCAGCGATTTATTAGATGCTGTACCAATTTTTTAATCCATTTCTTTGACTAAATTTTTCTAATTATTTGCTTTAGGGTTATATCTATTACATATACGGAGTTTGATACCCCTCACAAATCTCAACTGAATAAAAATATTTCCAAAAATCTTAAAATACGTCCATAAAAATTAATCTAATCCTTAATTTCATTGTCGCATTGTTATATCCCTCCTGCTATAAAATTTTGGAATTAATAAGTCATTAACTACCGAAAAAAATAAAGTTATTTGAAGTTATGTGGTAGTTAGAAATAGATTAACATACTTGTTATTTTTTGTCTAGTGTTTAAATGATTTAATCACTACTTAAAAAAAGAAAACCCGACAAAACACTATGCTTAATCGCTATGTTGATAATATATAGGTATACTATCTCCATAAACTTCCTGCATATGTTTTGCCGGGTTCCTGATGTTTCTGTGCCATCTCCAACACGTTCAGCAAACTCTTGAATATCCGTGCTGTATGTGAAGATTCCTGCTGTCTAATATTACAGATTCACAGATATTCTCATTCCTGCATATTAAATTGTATCACTATACTTTACTCTTCTGATTCTTCCGTATCCCGGAGAACTCCTACCAGATGTGACATATACATCTCTAAACGATCAACTTCTTCCTTCGACCGCTTCTTATTCATATCAATGCCAACAACTACACCCAAATCTGCAAATGCTGTCAGCTCTCTATGACATCTCTGGCAACGCACCTCTGAATAGGTAAAAAGGCTTTTCTGGTTCACTTTGCCGCATACCGGGCATGTAACAAATAATGGTTCTTTGCTCATCAATAATCCTCCAAGTAATATCTACACAAACTATCACTCAAACGGATAAGGGAAATGAAAACCGTTGATGAGTTAATAGCAGGCGATTCCGTAGCACCGAAGCCATGCCACCTGCTATATGATCTTCCCCTGGGATTGGCTCTGACAATCTCATCGCAACCTACACCTGCTACTGTTCATGTCATCTACTCCAATGACTTGATCACATGAACAGCAACACCCTGAACAGTACAATTTTGTGTATAAATATCCGGGTACTTCGGATTCTCCGGATGCAACCGTACACACCTTCTTTCTGTATCAAGGAAAAACCGCTTTAATGTGGATTCATTATCTACAAGTGCTACAACAATGTCTCCATCCGAAGCTGTATTCTGCTTCCGAATTACAATCATATCTCCACTGTTGATATCTGCTCCGATCATAGAATCTCCACTGGCCCGCAAGATAAAGAACTCACCCTCTCCAAATAATGAAACAGGAAGAGAAACATATTCCTCAATATACTCTTCCTCCAGCTGCGGCATACCACAGGATACTGACCCAAGTACTGCCGCCGGCTTTGTAAGTAGAGATATTTTATTCGTTCTCTCAGTAACAATCTCCCCATTGCGGTAGCTTAACATTCCTCTGTCATTCATAGCAACAAGGTACTTGTATACTGTACTCTTGACTATACCGAGCGCATCTGCGATTTCGCTGGTATAAGGTGAACGATGATTCAGCAACTGAAACTGTTCTGCATAATCCATAATCTGCTTCATCAATTCTTCGCTTTTATGCCGCATCTTTTCACCTTACCTTTCTATCGGAAACGTTGCGTTTCTGATAGAAATAATTATACCGAACAAATTTTCGTAAGTCAATATGTTTTTTCAATTTTCCGAACATATTTTCGTTCATTCATCCTCAAATTCCATTTCGTTCATTTCTGGAAAATCCAGTAACTCAGAAACAGTCATATTGAATCCCATAGCAATCTTACGCAAAGTCTTCAGCTTTGGATTCTTTGTTTCTCCCCTCATCATACTATTAAGCGTTGATTGCGTAATCCCTGACAATGTAGCAAGTTTATTTGTCGTTATCCCTCTCTCAACACACAGATCAGTCAATCTCTTTATTATGGCATCTGAATACGTCATGCAAATTCTCCTTAAATCACAATATATATTCAGTATAAAGGATTTCTCCTTTGTTCATTAACGGTGTACCGTTGACATTTCCGTAAACTGATGATAAATTAACGTTATACCGTTATTTACTTGCACAATTTTAAGGAGGAATTTATCTAATGAGCAAAAAAGAACAGAAACTAAAAAAGAATCTCTATAAAACACTCACAGAATATTTCATTCATAATGCTAAAAACAGTCTGTCATCATCAGAAAGTATTCTGGATCAGCTTGCCTCTTTTCGCATGGAAACAGGATTACCTGCCGCACTCAGACAAGATAAAAAATATCAAAAAGCTCAGAAAAAATGCAATAAAGCCAAATGAAAAAATACAGGATTTAAATCTAACTCCCCAGCAATGGGATGCGGTTGATGCCGCTATCACTGCTGAAAACATTTCATCTATAGAATATATACGGATTGCCTACAAACAAGGAATCATTGATGCATTTTCTTTTTTACGAGAAACAATATAATATTTTCATGTTAATCTAATCATTCATAAGCAATAAAACAGGCGAGCAGGGTTTTATCTCTGCTCGGCTTTCCTATCGCTATTGTAAGGGGTACAAAATATTACTATGTTACTCATAATATCTCATGCCAATTTAAAGTTTTGGGATATTTTCTAAAATATATCAATTAAATTCTTTTCACCAGGAAATGTATAGTATAATTCAAACCATTTATTATTTAATTGATTCATATTAATGTAATACTCTTCTACACTTTTATTAGGAAATAACATACGATGTTGAGATTTATAAAATTTTACAGCATTGATCTTTATATTCAATTCTTCGAACGAAAAAAGTATCTTTTTCTGATTTAATGCTGAAAGATAACAATATTTTTCATTATATGAAAATTCATCATAGAAGCAAACATTATACCCTGCATTTTTAAGAAGAAACCCAACTTGATTTATAACCTTATGATCAACATGCCCACCTTTAGCTGATGGAAAAAACAAAAACGTTTCATAAGTCATATATTTATTCTGAATTTCCTGAAATAGCATTTGCAATAGTATATTGTCTTCTTCATTCACATTACCAAATAAATCTACAAAGGAATTATAAATCCATCTACCTTGTGCATTTTTTCTATAAATTGCATCATAAAATAAGAGATCTACATCATTAACATGTAAATACGAACATGCTTTTTTATTTTCAAGTGTCCGTTCAACAACTCCATCTTCTAATCCACAAAAATCTAAAATATTTTGTGCCAGTTCTGATTTTTTTCCAATATATTGTCGAGAAAAAACCGTTAGAATATCAACGCTATATTTTTTTCTTATCAGCCAGTCTATTAAACATGCACAACTTCCAACTGCATCATCATAATGCGGACTTATAAAAATAAATTTTAACATTAACTTTTCTTTTCCCCTTGCTTTATACGATTTGATAACAACTCATAAGCATATTCATATCTATTATTTTTAATCAAACTCCATAAATCACACCATTCACTGTCTTCCCGACAAAAAGATAATACTTTTTGAAAATAATCATCTTGCAAAACTTTATAAATATATTGCTTACATTGCTTATTTGAGTTTTCTCGTAAAAATATTTCTTTAATACATTTTTCAAACTGATTCAGTTTCTTTCTATTGCATAATCTGAAAAAGTATTGTATTTATCTTTAACTACTTGATCGATTTCTTTATATGATTGAACAACAAAAGAAAATGTTTCTGGTTGATAACTATTTCTATTTCCTGCACTATTTTCAAAATAATTATATAGTGGAATTTTAATAACCAGCATATTCTTTGCATATAAAAAAGCTTGTATTGCAAAAAGGCCAATCTTCCGCCTCTTAATATCAATATTAAACATAATATTATTTTCAATAATCAAAAAACGTCTAATTACTCGCAGTGTATTAAAAAGAGTATATATATATTTATCGTTTTTCACACACTCTAAATGTGTAGGAATGAAGATTTCTCTTAAAAATTTATAATTATATAAACCTTCATCAAGAACAGTTCCCTGAATAGAGCAATAATTATCTATTTCAATGTAATTCATTAAAAATTCTAAAATATCTGGATAATTATATTCTTTTATTTTAATGGTTAAAATCTCAAAAAAACGTGGTGACAATGTATCATCTGAATCCAAAAAAACAATATAATCGCCTGTAGCATATTTTAAACCGCTATTCCTAGCAACACTTATTCCTCTATTTTTAACATGAGATACAATACTACAACGACAAAATTTATTCTGGAGTTTTTTACAAATCTCTATACTATGATCATCTGATCCATCATCAATTATAATCACCTCATAATTACTCATCGTTTGTACAATAAGACTCTGTAGACAACGACCAATATATTTTTCTTCATTGTAGACCGGAATTATGACTGAAAACAAACACATTATTAATCCCTTCTAAATAATACGTACAGAAATAATAAGCCCATTCTTGCTATGGCAATTATATCCTCTATATATATTAACTACTTCAAAACCTGTATCCAGTAATAATTGTGTTATTTGTTCTATTGTGTAATACCTTAATTTTTGATAATCTATATATTCTCTATCAACTCCCATAGTTGTCTCTTTTATAGTCATTTTTGAATAAATTATATTATTATCGATATCAACTTCTATACATTCATATGTGGCATTTAAATTTCCCTTTGTAAATATCGACACCTTTTCACCAATTATACTGTTTTGTTCTTCTAACAGTTTCAAATCAAATAAATCCAGTAATAAAATGCTTTCCCTTAACATATGCTTTTTTATACAATTTAGAGTCGACTTAGCTTTTTCAATATCTGTAATTGCTTGAAATGACTTTGACGGTGTAATGATTAAATCAAACTTCTATCCATTGAAAAATCAGACATATCTGCGTGTAAAATCTCAATTTTTGATTGAAGAACTTTATCCTGTTCTATTTTTTTTTTAAATACACCCAACATCTCCTCTGAGAGATCTAAACCTACTACTGAATAACCATGATTTGCTAACCATATGGAAACACGACCAGTTCCACATCCTACCTCCAATACTTTACTATTTTTTGATCGTAAAAAATTTTCATAAAATTTCAAATCATCATTATCAAAATCTGTAGCAATCAAATCATAAAACCTAAAAGTATTTTTATATAAATTCATTAAAAGTTCTCCTCTTAGTATAGGTAATCGTATACAACGATTACCTATACTGTCTGATGATACATAAAATGCCCTAAATATTAAATATTAATTTTCACATTGCTGACATCTACAATCAGGACAATAACAATACTGAGAACCCTCAGTATTGATTTTCTTATAATTATTGTTTTTAAGTAACTTTTTAGGTGCAACCGCTATCTTACTTTTTTTCTGAGTCATTACAAAATTCCTCCTTCAACTTTAAAGATAAAACTTTCTGCTTAATAAAGAACTCAAGATTATATTTCCAAGCATCGCATTTTGGCAATGTATCATCATCATCATAAAGAAAATATGGACATCCTCCCATACAAAGAGGCAAATAAATGCACTCTCTACATTCATCATATTGGAATGGACTCCATTCAAACCAATTAATTTCTCTCATTGCTTCATCAACAGTTTGGTCATTTAATTCACAAACATTTCCTATTCTTTTTTCAAATTCCCCTACCTGCGAACGGCATTTATATATATTACCAAAACAATCTATAACTACTGAATCTATCCTATTGGCTATACAAGGACGTGCATTTACGGGATAATGATCATCCAGACCATATTTAAATTTTCTTTTTCTTAATAAAGAATATAATTCCTCTACAACTTTTGCATATTCTTCTTGATTAAAATACACCTCTGGATGATCTGTATCTGAATAATCAATAAGTTGGCCAAAATATATTTTTAAGTCTTTCAAACCTTTATCTTCGAGAATATCAAAAAGCCTATTTAAATTTTTGTAGTTTTTCTTACTTATATTAATTCTAACACTAATGTTAAAATGTTTATCATATAATAATTCGATGCCTTCTAACATTTTGTCAAAAGTTCTACCTCCATTTTTCAAGCGTCGAGTTTGATTATGATCTTCAGGTGCACCATCTAATGTTATTTGAAAAGAATCAATATGACATTTTTTTAGTCTATCTATAATGTTGGGAATAGAAGATAAATAATACCCATTTGTTGTTAATGAAGCTGTATAACTAACACCATATTTGCTTGTTAAATCAATGATTCTGGAACTAAAATGTTCAATAACATCAAAACAAAGCAATGGCTCTCCTCCAAACCAGGCAACACTTAGATTCTTAGTTTCCTTAATTTTATATTCCAAAAAGCTAAAAACTTCTTCCTCAATATCCACTATACTTCCTACACTATTTTTTTTAGTTCTTAACACATTTTCTCTTTCAAAGCAATAATAACAAGAGCAATTACAATCCAACGTAGGAAGAATAGTAATGGACAAAAATTCCTTATTATGTTTATCAACATCATAGATGTAATGAAGTATTTTCAACTCATCTACATTTGTTTGAGTTAAAAATCCTCCTTCTTCGAGTTCTTCCAATTCATCTTTAATATCTTCCGGGCAATTACTTAAATCAATCGTTTTTTTCTCTAAATATTTCAGCATGGATGCTTCAACTTGAACTAGCCCTAAATTTGAAGTATTAAACAACCATTCTTTTCCATCAATATTATAAAAAATATTGTATCTCGATGGTTTTAGCAACATTTACACTAACCTCCTCCGAACAAAAATATTATCTTGCGTTTCTAATTTCAATCACAAATACTTCATAATTGAATTTTTATAATCATATTTTCCATAACATAATGAGTATCCCCAATTCTCATCAAGTGCTCTTTTGAGATTTACAATAATCGAAAATATTCCAAGTCTATATGTATCAGCATACGTAGTCCACGGAAACGCAACATCATAAATAACTCTTTGTATTTCAGAATAATAACATACGTTATACGCAACGCTCTTTCCATTAACTTCATATTTGTATAATTTAAACTGCGAATTTTTAAATACAAATTTATAAAATGACAAATATTCTTCATTTACAATTATTTGAAAACGTTCTCTATAATACGCTTTCCAAAATTCAAAGAATTCTTCCGAAAAACTAACTTCTCTAATAATTACTTTTTTATTCTTGTCTATTGTTTTTCTTTCTCTATTACATACTTTAAAATATGACTTTATAGATATTTTCTTATATAAATACAAATCAGAATGTGGCATAATGTATACTTGACCACTATATAAATACTCATACGGATACTTCTTGATACAATCCATAATAAATATATCATCCTTTATGGATACTGCAGCAGCAAAGGTCAAATCATATAGTACCCCTGCAATATAAAAACTATTTTTTTAAACACGTTAATGCAAATAATAGCTCTGTCGCTTTGGGTTCAGATTTTACATCAACTATATCCAACTTATTATCTGTCACTTCAAAATTTTCAAAAAAATTTATCAGTTCGTCTAATTTAAAAAGAAATTTATTTTCAGTACTAAATTCTATTTGATTTTTGTAATATATATCGCCATTTCGATATTCAATTAAAATATTTTTCACATTGTTAATTATCTTCATAGAATCCTACTATTCCCCAAAACAGATACCTAAAATAAAGCGAGCTATACACTAAAAAAATAACACCTCTCCTCAATATTTTCAAATCTAAAAAACAAAAACACTATACTTTATTGTACATTAATTTTATTAATCATAAAGCAACATTTTTTCAAATAGTATGATACCACTTCAAAAAATATCTGCACTTGATTCTATTCTTTCACCCTTACTATTCCGTAATATCTTTTTCTAACTTTATTTAATACATCTAATCGTTAATATTTATATTATATTTAATCCTGTTTTTTTCACGTCTTTTTATTATTTCATCTTCGCATCTCTGCCAATTATACTACCGTATTCTATATCTTAATATTCTCTAAACGGCATTACAAGTATATTGCTCCCCACTGGTCATCACAGAATAGAGAATCATTATCAGAGTTGCGGGAAACTTTCTCTTCTATGTTTCCAGTATATCACAACTTACTAAACAAGTCAGCTTTATATACACTTTTTTCCAACATCAGAATATATTTATTTAAGTTTCCTTACCCACTTATTCGGGGAGCAAATAGATATTTGGCAATCCTTTCATCTTTACAACAAATATGTCCGTTTAATGTGTTTCAAATTGATGAAGCTCTAGCCTAATGACTAAAATGAAATTTGGATGCCAAACCAAATGCTTGTAAGCAATAACACACGGATTTATCTCTGCTTTCCCATTTTATTCTCTATTGCTTCCGGAACTCTGATCAAACCAAATCGCCATAGTATCGGATAAATATATGAAACTCCTCTAATATCTCCAAGTGCCTTCGGTTTCTTCACTTCTTCTGAAATCCTCTTACTATTTTCAAATGCCAGCACCACACTACTCCAGGCAAGACTCTTACTCTTCTCTCTTCGGTCTATCAGCAACTCTCTGTTATACTCTCCGTTTTTACCGACCTTTAATTTATATCGGAATGGTAATCCAGTTGCCGTTTTAAATGGATAATCCTGAAAAGCAATAACAGTCTGCCACAGATTTTCCTCTGATGGCATTTCCTGTAGAAGTCGAACCTGCTCCTGTCTATTCTTATATGTCCGGCATCGCTCCGCATTTAGACTTATCTCTGCTGCATTATAAAGCCCCTTAGTGTAGGGCAAATAGGAATGAACCGATGCTCTGGAAAGACCTGTGAGTTTCATAATCTCCGGAATCTTTTTTCCCGACTGATGCAGATCATTGATCTCTGTACATATATCTGATGTGAATACATCTGCAGTAATAAGTAGCTTACGAAGTTTAAGCAGACTAATATTTAACTCATCTGCCAGTGACCTTAAGGAATCTGCTTCTTCATAGGCATCTCTTAACTCTTGAAGAAAATTGTTAAATTGAAGTTCTGGATTATATTCTGGTTTCTTTTTTGGTCTTCCTGCCATTTTATAACTCCTATTTCCATGTGAATCCAATCGTCTTGTACCTAAAACAGAGGATTCCCTGCTCCAGACTAATGCTCCGATAGCTGTCCTCTGTTTCTCATTTTATTTTTTCGCTTTCGACAATATCTCAAATAATAGATAACACCGCCTACTGCTCCACCAAGTGTATTATAGACTAGATCTGATATTTGAAATGTTCCAAGATGGAATAATAACTGAGTAAATTCTATCAGAAACGAAAATACTGCTACAACTTTTGTGGCTTCCCAAACAGTTTTTCCAAATCTAATATTCTCAGATTCATCAAGTAATTCTTTTTGAAATGTCCACAATAGTAAAATAGAAAATGGAACAAATAACATGAAATTCTCTATAGATTCTGTTGTAAACTGTCCCTCTTCATATAATCCCCATCCTCCAAAAAGCTTTCCAAGCGGATCAAACCATATCTCACGATTTAAAACTGTTCGGAGTAATATCATTGCTGTATAAAAAGCTAATAAGAATGTCCGGCGAAAATTTGAAGAACTTCTAAATGCTCTCCACCATGTTGCAAACATATTTCTAACAAAATCGTTCTTCTTCCATTCATGTTCTTTCGCATAAAGATATAAAAACATTGCAAGAAATGCAAGGAGAACGGCAGCCCAAAAAGGCTGGTACAGTGCCGATAATACATTATATGCTATTTTATTAAATATTTCGATTATCTTACTTCCCATCGTTCTCCTTTATTATTTATTTCAAATCTTCAAATAAATTCTTCTGATATACACCATCTTCTATCAGCTTAGCAAATGACTTCACTACATAGTCTTTATCCTCTTTATAGGTTACTCCGAACCACTTGTCATTCGTATCTAATACTTTTACAGAAACTCTACCTGCCTGAAGAAGTTCGTCTATGTAGATTGGCAGTAAATATTCTGCTTTCAGAATATCTTTGTTTCCCATATTTGCAAAGAACTCTTTAAATCCATTTTCTAAAATCTGCATGAATTCCGGTGTAAGTCCCCACATATTCATGGATGCGTAGGATTCAGCATTAATTGAAGTGAGCTGTCCATCGTTGTCTACTGCTGCACCCTCTGGAGTCTTAACAATATTGGAAGTCTCATGTACCGCTGTAAGATAACCTTTTTCATTTGTCTCGCAGATACCTCTGGTAACGGCACCATTCTCACTTAAAGTATTCTTTAAAATGAAACCTGCCATACAGAACTGATTCGCTTTTTCTGGTGTATAGCCTACAAGGAAATCATGAAGCTTAACAAATGCTTCCTTTCCATAGTAGTCATCTGCATTTATAACTGCAAATGGCTCATGCAGGACTTCTTTACAAGCAAGAACAGCCTGTCCTGTTCCCCAAGGTTTTGTACGCCCTGCAGGAAGTTCCACACCTTCTGGCAGTTCATTTAATTCCTGATATGCGTAGGCAATCTCTACATCAAGATCTTTACAAATCTTTTTAATACGATCACCGATTGCTTCTTTAAACGCATCTTTAATATCCTTACGGATAATAAAAACTATTTTGTTGAAGCCTGCTTCTATTGCATCATGGATAGAATAATCCATGATAATCTCTCCATTTAAACCAACTGGAGTAAGTTGTTTAATTCCACCGCCGAATCGGGAACCGATACCAGCAGCCATAATAACTAAAGTAATCTTCATATTTTCTCTCTCATTATCTTTCAATATTTAAATTTTTACCAAAAATGATAGGTATTTATTTTTTTCATATAATATGTAATTATTCCTGAAATAGCTATTGTTGCTATGACAATAGCTATTTTCCCGCATATAGTAATTTCGCCAAATAGTCCACGACATATTTTATTAATCATTCTTAATATAAACGGGTGCAATATCCAAATTCCAGTACTTGTAGATAATACTTTAATTTTATTAGAAGAAAATTTCAATGGTATTCTCGTTACCAATAAAAATAAAATTACTACGCCCAAAAAAACTGGAATAGATGGATACATAGATGATGCCCATATGTTATTAATCATATATGAAAGTAAATTTAAACTCAAAATAGAAACCAGCAATGCAACTACTAAAATACATCTATTATACTTAATCTCATCTATGTCTTTTAAATAAAATCCAAGTATAAAAAAACCTCCATTTGTAATCACCCGAAGACACGGTGGCACAATATCTCTAATTTCTACATTATATTTTTGTTTGATAATAATATTTATAATGAATACAAAGGACAATGCCATACAAATAATTAAAGAAATTACTATCAATGAAAACTTAACATACTTTCCAAGCCAACGTGTACATGCTTTCATATAATATAAAATTATTAATGCTGCTAAAAACCATAAGTGAAATAACAGTCCCTTTCCACAAAAAGCGTCCTTAATCAAATAAAAAACCATAATTCTATGCTCGATTATTGAAAAAGGAATACCACAGATAACAGCCCAAAGCAACATAAATTTAAAATATTTACAAAGCTTCTCATTTGCAAATTTAAAGTCAATATATTTCTGTGATAGTAAATATCCATTAACCACAAAAAACAATGGAATTCCAAAACTCCCCAGCAAATATATTATCTGTTGTATACCCCCCCAGTTCTATTCCATGCAATATCACCACCATAACACATGCAATAAATTTCAATAAATCTATGTCATATCGTCGTATCTTATTAATGCTATCCTGCATTTATCTATCTCCAAACTCTTTTTCACACAAATTTAAAACTGAATCAATTGTTGCATCCATATCATAGTATTTATATTCTCCTAGTCTTCCACCAAATATAGTTTTTTCCTCCTTGTCTGCTAATTTTTTGTTATTTTCCATACAATTCACCATTTTTATTATCATTAACTGGATAATAAGGTTCATCACCTGGTTTCCATTCAGAACTATATTCACGACTAATATATGTCTTAGGTAAATTCATTACCTTTTTCATCTTTTCCGAATTCAAACCACTTATGTTCAATGATACGCGTCCATGGAGTCTCTCTATCTGTATAGTTTACAGCAGCATTCCCTTGGAAATTTGGTTTGTCTAATAATTCATTTTCAAAACGAACTGATCGATATTCTAAATATCCGAGGTTATAATCGAAGTAAGCATCAATTGGACCAGTATAAACTACTTTTTCTGCTAATTTATCTAATTCTTCTTTATTTTCTAAATAATCAATTATTCAATCTAACTTCAATACCATCTAACATATTTCAATCATTTTAGTATATCCACCAACTGGAATACCTTGATATAATGCATTGAAATAATTGTTGTC
>ENA-OQHY01000446-OQHY01000446.1-human-gut-metagenome-genome-assembly--contig:-NODE-446-length-23394-cov-3.750161_pt1 | contig 23394 bp, 29 predicted proteins | sample MGYA00242570_ERZ504733 | MGnify/ENA primary metagenome ERZ504733 (study PRJEB26092, sample SAMD00036219) | human gut metagenome | host: Homo sapiens | study: EMG produced TPA metagenomics assembly of... | reverse complement strand
ATGAAAGTTTGTATTGTGGCAGAAGGGTGTTATCCGTATGTAGTCGGAGGTGTATCCGGCTGGATCAACAGTTTGATAAAGTCATTTCCAAATGTGGAATTTATATTGCTGGCAATTGTAGCCAACCGTTCTTTTCGGGGAAAATTCGTCTATGAGCTTCCGGAAATCTTACACAGGTTTATGAGGTATATCTGGAGGACAGTGAGTGGGAAGGCGGAGACAGAAAGAGAAAACGAAGAAAAAAAGTTCATATTTCCCGTAAAGAATACGATGAACTTCTGAACATGGTCCTGAACCGGAAAACAGACTGGGGCGTGATCTTTGATCTGTTTCATAAGAAACGTCTTTCTGTAGATGATCTTCTTATGGGCGAGGACTTTTTTATGATCGCCAGGGAATGTTATAACAGAAATTATTCAAACATCAATTTTTCGGATTTTCTCTGGACGCTGAGATCGATCTATCTGCCAATGTTCTGGACATTAAAGATGGATGTGCCGAAAGCGGATCTTTATCACTGTGTAGCTACCGGTTATTCCGGGATCCTGGGAAGTATGGCGAAACATTTTCATGGAAGCTCTCTTCTGATATCTGAGCATGGTATTTACACCAGAGAGCGTGAGGAGGAGTGATCAAGGCTGCCTGGGTCAAGGGGCGTATATAAAAATATCTGGATCGAGCAGTTTAAGAAGATGTCTCTTCTGGCCTATGAGAAAGCGGACACTGTCACCTGTCTGTATGATCATGCAAGGGAACTTCAGATCGAGCTTGGCTGCCCGGAAGAAAAAATCAAAGTAACACCCAATGGTATCAACACAGAAGCACTGGCAGATCTTCCGGGAAAGAATGAAGAAGAGCAGCAGTTTATCAATGCGGGAGCTGTTCTCCGTGTAACCCCGATTAAAGACGTAAAGACCATGATACAGGCATTTGATTTTGCAAAAAAAAAGGTCAAAAATCTGAAACTCTGGATCATGGGACCTGCAGACGAGGATGTGAAATACGCTCAGGAATGTTATGATCTGGTGGAGTCCCTGGGAACAAAAGATATCGAGTTTACAGGAAGAGTTAATGTAAAAGATTATCTGGGAAAAATGGATTTCACATTGCTCACCAGCATCAGTGAGGGACAGCCGCTGACGATCCTTGAGAGCTATGCAGCTCATAAACCGGTCATAGCTACAGATGTAGGAAACTGCCGGGAGCTGATCTATGGCAGCAACGATGATTTCGGGGAAGCAGGGATACTGACACATATTATGAATATTGAGGAGATCGCCCATGCCATGGTGACGATGTCCTTACAGGAAGAAGAAAGATTGCGTATGGGAGAAGCCGGTTATAAACGTGTAAATGCGTTTTACCGGATCGAACAGATGAAAGCAGTGTATCAGGACATTTACAAAGGATTTTCTGATAAACAGGGACTTGAGTGGACGGAGGAGCCCTTCAGTATAGGAAAATAATAATCTCAGGACGGAGAGAATACATGGCTGGAATAGGTGTAAAACTGACAAACATATATAAAAAGAATACGCTGACAACAGATATCATAGGAGTTGGATACAGTACGGTCGTTACCATTGCGCCAATGCTTGTTGTGATCGGTGCACTTGTACTTATGGAATACTTTCTGGATTTTTCCTCTGTAGCTTATATTACAAGGGAACTGTTTTCCTGTACAGTGCTGTATATTTTTATTTTCTCATTGCTGACAGCATCACCGTTTAACTCTGTACTGTCAAAATATATGTCGGATGTGATCTATGAAGAGAAATATGAGGATATCCTGCCCTGCTATTATGTGGGAATGTTCATGAATATTCTTCTCAGTTCTGTGTTGGGAATTATATTCTGTGTTCGCGAGGTGATCGTGGGAAAGGTAGATATCATTTATGTTTTTACAGGATACTGCGGATATATAGCACTTGTCCTGGTGTTTTATTCCATGCTGTATCTGTCTATCTGTAAGGATTACAAAAAAATCTCGTTTTTCTTTGCAGCAGGCATGACAGTTACTTTCTTTCTGTCATTGCTTCTTGTAAAAATATTTCACTGGAGTATCACCTACGGAATGCTGTTTTCACTGGCTGTCGGGTTCTGGCTGATCGCCTGTATGGAAATGTCTGTGGTGCGAAGCTATTTCAGGGAAAACAGCGGAAGGTACAGAGAGGTTCTGGGATATTTCAGAGAATACTGGCCGCTGGTTGTAACTAATTTTCTGTATACACTGGGACTTTATATTCATAATTTTGTTTTCTGGACAACAGATCTTCACATGATTGTGGTAAAATCCTTTGTATGTGTAACAACGTATGATATGGCAACCTGTCTTGCGATGTTTACAAATATCTCTGCAAGTGTTATCTTTATCAGCAGAGTGGAAATGTATTTTCACGACAGATACAAGGCATATTCGGAGGCAGTTATCGGCGGAAGAGGAGCGGATATTGCCATTACGAAAAAAAGGATGTTCCGTACTCTTTCAGAAGAGCTGATGAGCCTTGCAAGAGTCCAGTTTATTATTACACTGGTGATCTTTCTGGTCTGTATGATCTTTCTTCCTCAGCTTGGTTTCGGAGGAATGACACTGAGGATCTATCCGTGTCTGGCAGCAGGATATTTTATTCTGTTTCTCATGTATGCAGAAATTATTTTTATGTATTATTTTAATGATATGAAAGGCTGTGTGCTGACAGGACTGGCATTCTGCCTGATCACGATGGCAGGAAGTATGATTTCCACACATTTTTCGGAGATCTGGTATGGTGCAGGACTTGTTGCAGGAAGTTTCGCAGGATGGACAGTAGCCTATATGAGGCTTCAGTGGATGGAAAAACATCTGGATTTTCATATATTCTGCAACGGACATCTGCTGAAAAAAGAAAAAAGGAGACTGCCCATCGCCAAAAGTATTTGACAGATATGAGCAGTAGGAAAGGAACGAAAAAATGGCTTCAGGAGATATACTTAGATTATTTGTAATTGCGGCAGGAGCATATATGTTTGTAAAAGCAGTACTGTCACTTGCAAAAAGAAAAATGACAGAACCATTTTGCCTTGCATGGGTATTATTATCTGCGCTGATGATTCTTTCCGGTGTGCTTTTGAATCCGTCTCAGCTGGACCGGTACATAAGCACAAGAGGACTGATCCTGATCATCATCGTTGTATCAGGAATTTTATGGGGACTGTGGTTTATAAGCACCCAGGTATCCCTTCTGAAAAGACGGAATCAGGAAATGGCCATGCAGATATCACTTTTAAACAACGACTGTGAGAAAATACTTAAAGAGCTGGAGAAAATGAAAAAAGAAAAATGAAAAAAGTATTGTTTGTTATCAACACTCTTGGAGGTGCCGGAGCAGAAAAAGCACTTCTGGAGTTGCTGAAAAGATTTTCGCCGGAGCAGTATCAGACTGATCTTTATGTACTGCTTGAACAGGGCGAACTGATCAGTCAGGTGCCGGAGTATGTAAATATCCTGAACAGAGATTATACAGCAGAATCGGTTCTTACAAGAGAGGGAAAAAAGAAACTGAATAAAAAGGTTTTCAGGCGGCTGTTTACCAGAGGAGCTTTGTTTAAAAACATTCCGTATCTGATAAAAAATATCTCAGCTATGCTGAAACAAAAGAAAATTCATGCAGACAAGCTTCTGTGGCGTGTTATGTCAGACAGCGGAATGAGTCTGGATAAGGAGTATGATATGGCGATCGCTTATCTGGAAGGCGGTTCCACATATTTTGTCCATGACCATGTGAAGGCAAAGCAGAAGTTCACATTTTTGCATGTGGACTATTCGTATGCAGGCTACAGCAGAAAACTGGATAAAAACTGCTATCTGGATTTTGACAGGGTCTTTACGGTGTCCGGTGAAGTAAAAGAAAGCTTTGAAAAAATATATCCCGAGTGTGCAGACAGAACCTTTATTTTCCACAATCTGATCGACAGGAAGGAAATCATAAGAAAAGCAGAACTTCCAGGTGGTTTTGAGGATACATATAACGGAAAAAGGATACTGACTGTAGGAAGATTAACTGTTCAGAAAGCTTATGAAACAGCTATTGACGCAATGAACTTCTGAAAGATCAGGGCGTAAATGTGCGCTGGTATGTGTTGGGAGAAGGCGAGCTGAAAGAGCAGCTTCAGCAGAAAATAGACAGTCTTGGGCTTACCGGAGATTTTATCCTGCTGGGAGCAGAGGAAAATCCTTATCCCTATTATAAGCAGTGTGATCTGTATGTGCATGCTACCCGTTTTGAAGGAAAAAGCATTGCAGTACAGGAAGCACAGGTTCTTGGCTGTGCGATCCTTGTGTCGGACTGCAGCGGAAACCGGGAACAGGTAAATGATGGAATAGACGGATCCTTGTGTCAGCTGTCAGCGGAAGACATCAGCAGAAATATAAAAGAGCTGCTGGAAGATGATGAGAAATGTATGCAGTACAGAAAAAATGCCTCTCGTCGGATCTCAGATAATCAGGAGGATGAAATGAAACTGTTTTGCTGCAGCAGGAATGACAGGAATGGAGCAGAGCGGAATACAAAAGTTCGATATATATAGCGTAAGAAAAGAGAAAGAAAGCCATGGGAAACAGAAAAGAAGTTTTGATTATTATTCCGGCGTATAATGAAGAAAAAACGATTGTTCCAGTGCTTGAAAAGCTGGAACAGCCGGAGATCGCGCAGATCGCAGATGTACTGGTCATGAACGATGCATCCTCAGATGCAACCAATCATGTAACAAAAAAGAGAAAACATGATGTTGTGACTCATGTATTTAATCTTGGATATGGAAGTGGCCTGCAGCTTGGATATAAGTATGCAGTGCGAAAGGATTACCGTTATGTGATACAGATGGATGCAGACGGACAGCATGATGTATGCAATATTCCAAAAATCTATGAGGCATTGCAGACCAGAGATGAGAATGGTGAGCTACCGGATATTGTTCTGGGTTCAAGATTTATGGAAGGGAGCACAGATTTTCCGGTATCTTCGGCGAAAAAAATTGCATTTGCGTGGTTTCGGACAATGCTGAAACTGGGAACAGGAAGAAGCATTTCTGATCCGACTACAGGCCTGCAGGGGCTGAGCTGGAGAACTTTTCTTTTTTATTCCAAATATGATAACTTTGATGATAAATATCCAGACGCAAATATGCTGATGCAGATGCTGCTTCTGGGATTCCGGGTCAGGGAAATTCCGGCAGTGATGCATATGAGAACAGAAGGAATCAGCATGCATTCCGGGCTGAAGCCAATACTCTATATGTTCCGCATGACTTTTTCCATTCTGGCAGTATGGATCAGGGAAAAAATCCTCAAGATGGATGAAGGTAAGATACATGCTCTGGAAAAATATGATAAATAGAAATGGCTGGGATTTCCGGCAGGCAGAACTCGCAGAGAGTCTGGATGAACCGGAAAATCCCGGCAGAGGATGGTACGGGATCTATACTTTTATGGTTGAACAGAGTATAGATCCGGGAGAACTGAGATGGAGTCTGAGACAGGGGGAGTCGCTGGCACTGGTACTGCTTGATATCCACGCATATCGCAGTAAGCTGCTGGATGAAGATGCCCTTGGAAATATCAGGAACATTCTCAGTTTTTTTATGCAATACAAAAAGGATGTGATTCTTCGTCCAGTATATGACCGGGAAGGAAATGGACGAAGCTGCGAGCCGGATGCCTTTAAACTGGTGCTGGAGCACATGAGACAGATCGGAGAAATATTGAAAAGATATAAAACATTCGGTGTTTATTTTTCAGGGAATGCTGGTTGGCAGCTGGGGAGAGATGCACGATTCCGAATATTTATCTCCGGAACATCTTCATAAGATGTGGAGCTGTATGAGGGAGTACCTTGGAGAGGATATTTGTCTGGCTGTGCGTACGCCGTCACAGTGGAGAACCCTGAAAAGTGAAGAGGATTTTTTGCAGAAAAAATATCCCCGGCTGTCATTGTTTGACGATGGTATACTGGGATCTCTGACACATCTTGGAACATTCGGTACTATGACAAAAGAGGCGGCAGGATGGAACGGTGCATGGACCAGAAAAGAAGAGCTGGATTTTATCAGCCGGCTTACAGAAAGCCTGCCCTGTGGCGGTGAGGTGACTTCCTGTACAGGAGAAGATGCCGCGAAAGTCAGGGAGGCAGATTTCATTATCAGTGAACTGAAGAACATGCATCTTGCTTATCTGGACAGTACTTACGATATGGAGGTTCTTAACCGGTGGAAACAAATAAATTATACAGCTCCGGGATCTGGCAGGGGCGAAGCCTTTATGAATATATAGGCAGCCACCTTGGTTATCGCCTGACAGTAAAAAGCGTTCAGATGAAACGTACATGGCATGGAAAAGCAGAATTTACCATTGAAATTGAAAATACCGGATTTGGAAAGCTGTTTCAGGATGCGGAATTATTTCTGATGATCGAGAATGAGCATCAGCAGAAAGAAGTTCCGGTTTCTATGGATTTGCGGAAAATATTGCCGGGAACTGTTCTCTGTGGAAAAGCAGTGACAGAGCCTGCCCACGGGAAAGTTTTTCTGAAAGCCCGGAGAAGATCAGACGGGCGAAGCATTCGGTTTGCCAATAGAGGCAGTGCAGACAGCCTTTATATTGGCTGCCTGCATAAATAAACATAAATATTGAATTATTGAAGAGTAAGAGTACCAACAGGAACGGTTTTGCTTTTTTCATATCCTTTGTTGGCAAAATGGATATAGTTTTTGTGTATGGATCTTTCATACGAAGAGAAACTGTATAAGTTCCCTTTTTAAGGGAGCGGACATCCAGGCTGAGTTTAAACTCAGAGAAATCATTACCTGCGATAGAACGGTTATCAATAGTTGTTTCAACTTTTTCTGATTTACCGGTATCTTTACTGGTGAGAATCAGATCTGTGGTATATTTCGTATATGCAGAGGAAAATCCGGTATTGGCAACTGTCAGATATAAAGTGGCAGTGTCATTGAGTACAGAATGAAAATCAATGGAGGACTGCTGTACAACATAACGGTAGCCCAGATGAGCACTGATGTAATCATATCCGCTGCATCCGGAAAAAACATCGGTATCTGATCCTGTGTAAGTAGAATTTTTCCATTTGTTAAGGACTGCTTCATCATGTTCCGAATTCAGATAAGACACATGCATTTGTGAGAGATCTGAGATGGCATTATCCAGATCATTGTATTCGTTGTCTACAGTAACCTCTCCACCATTAGGAACATATTGACAGAGTTTGTACTGAAAAAGAAGTTCATCACTGCGGGTACCTGTTCTTCTGGTTTGCTGCTGGATTTCAGAGGCGTACTTCCGTAGGTGCCGAGATCATAGACTGATCCAAGCATACCGTCGTTAAACAGACTTAATCTGGATGCGAGTGTGCCGCTGTAAGCTTCTGAACTTGAAAGTGGCGTACTGGTACGGAGAATACCTCTTAACTGCGCCGGAGTACGGACTGCCAGATAAATTTCCCGGGAGATATCATTGTCAAGTTCTTCTATGATCTGACGTATTTGATTGAGATCTCCATAATTGGAATTATTCATCTCACCATTATTTCCTGTAAATGTTCCCTGCAGGATATATACACAGTCAGAATGTTTGTTGACAACAGTGGAAAGCCGTGAAATATGTTTTCTGATCTGCGGAAGGTGGATGGTTCTGCAGATAAAGCCTTTCCATCCCAGTCATAGAGAAAACGGAGGATCACCTGCTTTTGGCCTGTGTACATACAGTCAGCATTTTATCCAGCTGAGTAAGAGCATTTGTGCTGATATCAGAATCTGAATAATTTTTCAGATTGATTTCCAGAAGCATCAGTGGGTAGGGATTTGAGGTGCAGTTTTTTTTGCACCAGTTTGCAGCTGTTTTTGGCTTTTCCTTATCTGAAAGAATGTATCCGCCCATTTGATAAAAACCGCGGTAAGGATTATCCAGATTCTGGGAAGATTCTTCGCTTGAGGAAGGTGTATATTCAATTTTCAGATATCTGGAAGAGATTAAATGATGGAGGATAAGCGCAGCTAATGTAAAACAAAATATAAAAAAAAGACTATGCAGGATTATCGGTAATTTTTTTTTCATGGATAATTGCTCCTTTAAAAAATATCTATACATGCAATTATGAATTAACTATAATGTATTATAACCAAAAAGAAAGGATAAGTGAAGATTGAAACAGAAATCCAGGACCGAATACTCTGTCATGAATACAACAGTAGCCTTTATTGCACAGGTAACAGCAATTCTTATGGGCTTTTTTACAAGAGTCGTTTTTACGAGAACGCTCAGTGAAGGTTATGTAGGAATCAATGGTCTGTTTACAGATATATTAAATATATTATCATTATCAGAACTTGGAGTGGGAACTGCAATTACATATGCTCTTTACGGTCCAATTGCCAGAAATGATATCAAAAAACAGCAGCTCCTGATGCGGATGTTCCGTACTTTTTACAGAATGACAGCAGGTTTTGTTCTGGTGGCAGGACTGTGCCTGATTCCGTTTCTGGATATTCTGATGAAGGACAGGCCGGATGTGGATCATCTGATCGTGATCTATATTCTGTATCTTACGAATTCAGTTGTGTCTTATTTGCTGATTTACAAGAAGACATTGGTGGATGCTCACCAGATGAATTATATTACTGTGATGTATCATAATGGATTTCTTGTATTGCAGGATATCTGTCAGATCGTTGTATTGCTTCTGACCGGGAACTTTATCCTGTTTCTTATTGTTGCGGTTGTGTGTACGATAAGTGGAAATGTTTGTATGTCCAGAAAAGCGGACAGACTTTTTCCTTACTTGAAGGAGCCTTGTAAGGATAAACTTCCGCAGAATGAAAGAAGAGATATTTTTCAGAATGTAAAAGCAATGCTTATGCACAAGATTGGCAATGTAGTGGTGAATAATACTGATAACCTTCTGATATCCAGCTTTGTTGGGGTTGTTACAGCCGGTATTTATTCCAATTATTTTCTGATCATAGGATCTGTGCGTCAGGTATTGGATCAGGCTATGCTGGGGGTTACGGCAAGTGTGGGAAATCTTGGCGTGACAGAAGATAAGGAAAAGGTAGGGCAGATTTTTGACAGGCTATTTTTTATTGGATACTGGTTATTCGGATTTGCGGGAATCTGTCTTATGGAACTTCTGAATCCTTTTGTGGAGATTGCATTTGGAAAAAAATATCTGTTTGCGAGAGAAATCGTGCTGATTCTTTGTATTAACTTTTTTATCAATGGAATGAGGCGTGCTGTACTGATCTTTAAAGAATCTATGGGCTTGTTTTGGTATGATCGTTATAAAGCTGTGGCAGAGGCTGTCTTAAATCTGGTGATTTCTGTTTTGCTGGTAACACATTTAGGAGTGGCGGGAGTGTTTGTGGGAACATTTTGCAGCACTGTACTTACCTCTGTATGGGTGGAACCTTATGTGATCTATAAATACAGACTTGAAAGACCGGTGACTGGATTTTTCATAAAGTATGCCGGATATCTTGGAGTGATGGCAGCAGTATGGGGAATTACCGAATATTGCTGCAGGTTTATTTCAGGACAGGCATTTTTTGTTTTGGTATTAAGGCTGATGATCTGTCTGATAGTACCGAATATTCTGTTATGGCTGGTTTACAGAAAAACTGTAGAATGGAGAGAATTATGGAGTTTACTGAAAAGAATTGTAAAATTTCCGTGATCATACCTGTGTATAATGCAGAGAAATATATAAGAGAAACGCTGAACAGTATTATAAATCAAAGCTATAAAAACTGGGAAATCATTTTGGTAGAAAATGGTTCGGAGGATAAAAGTCCGGATATTATCCGGGAATATGAAAAGAAATATCCGGAAATCCGTATGATCAAAGGCCCTGGAAAAGGTCCTGGACCTGCGAGAAACAGAGGATTGAAACTGGCAAAAGGTGATTATATTGTGTTTGCGGATGCAGATGATTATCTTCCAGATACAGAAATATTCCGTAAATATATAAGTATTGCTGAACCTACAGGTGCAGATATTGTAGTAAGTAATTATGCAAGATTATGGGAGGATAAGATTCTTCCGGCATCGAAACATGAGTCATTTGCATTGTGCAGTCCTTTATCAGAGGAATTCAGGTTTCGGGGATTCTTTTCTGTGGGAACACTTTCATATGTATGGGGAAAGCTTTACAGAAGTGAATTTCTGAAGAAGAATCAGATTATTTTTACAGAGATTTCTTATGCGGAAGATAAATTATTCAATATGCAGTGCTATATCTGCAATCCAAAGTATGTTTTTCTGGAAGATGTAGGATATGTCTACAGAAAAAATGATGTATCAGTTTCCTGGCAGTATCGTTCGGATTCTATAGAGAACTGGTTTAAGATAGCATATGAGCTGAAGGGATGGATTGAGAAGAAGAATAAAGATCCTGTGGAATATATATCACTTACCAGATATTTGATTTTTTTTGCTGCATTTTTGATGCTAAAATGGAATATATGCGGCACAAAAAAAGATTAAGAGCAATCCATAAAATACTGAAAGAATACGGCAGTCATCCAGTGGGAAAGAAAGTTTTTTGTGAACTGGCAGATAGAAAACGGCCACTTCAGATCAGCCAGTGGATGTGGAAGGCTATGATACGGATTTTTTCTTTTGGAATGAAATCAAAATGGTACCTTCTGATGTCAGTGGGTGTTAAAATTTTGATTACGCAGAAAGTAGATGAAAGATTTTCTGATACCGGGATCAGGGAATAGGTAATACAAAAACAGTGACTCCCACTCAGGAATCACTGTTTTCAAAAATTTTGACAAGTTTTGTTTTCTGGTTGCTTTTTTTGAAGTTACGAAGTGTCTGCAGGAAGGTTGTATTCCGTACTTTGTAGGTGTTGCGGATGAAGCAGACGAAAGTGATCATCCAGAGTACCGGCCAGAGGATCGGGAAGCGGCTGACTTTTGGAAAGCGGACTTTCATCTGGACATGACCTTCACGGAAATAAGTAAACAGGTTGACTTTCTGGTAGGAGCTGCTTCCCACCAGAGTCTGTGAAACATCGGTTCCCATGTCGCCGTCTTTCAGGATCTGTGTGATAAAATCCTGACAGTCATAGGTATCGTAGCGGGTCTGGGGATCTATGGAATCCGGGAGCCCGAGATACATCCGGCAGCTTTCCAGGATGATCTCATAGAGATGGCTGATCCGCGATTCTCTGCACCATGTATGTATCTGGTCAAAATCAATTCCGGATTCATGACGTTTCAGATAAAAAGTGAAATCGCAGAGAAGCCGGATTCCGAATCCGCTGTACAGATAATGTTTCAGCATGTGATGGATCATGTAAAAAACGTATTCTGTTGGCGGCAGGACTGTATAGCTGTATCCATGGATCATCTGAGATGATTTTTTCAGGTGTGCCGGTGAATAAACGGAATCTACGATCTCATTGGTTCGGCTGTACTGGTACTGTCCGACAACTCTGTAATGAATCTCCAGGATAAAACGGCGTCCGGTTTTTGGAAATGTATAATAGTAAGTTACATGATGATCACTGAGCTCGTCCTGGAGAATGTATCCATTGGATTCCAGAACAGCCTGTGCCTGGGAAAGTGTTTCCGGTTCGGCCAGATAAAGGTCAAGATCTCCAAGCTTGCGATACTCCGGGACAGGATAGCAGTCGGCAAGACTTAAACCTTTCAGAAGATAGCAGTCAATATGGTTCTCTCTCAGGAGAGATACGGTAGTCCGGGTAAAATGTTCGATCTGATAGTAATTCAGCATCATTTCTTTTACCTGGTGCTTCATGGAAGGATAAACAGAAGCTGATCTGAGGCAGGGAAGCACAAAGGGAACGGTACAGTGCTCCTGTGCCAGGTTCGCCAGAGCCGGAAACTGCTCCGGTGTGACAGAAACAGGATCGTTGGAATCCGTGCAGATATTTTTTATTATGTTCAGATAAGTTTGGTATATTTGCTCCATGTTGATCTCCTGAAAAGGTATAAAATAATAATAAGTATATCATGAATATATTTGGAAATAAAGGGGAAGGAAAAATGAAAAAGACAGAAGGATATATTGTAAAAGAGCTGGAAGATGAGTATATTGTGCTTCCGGTGGGAGAAAGAACAGAGGAAGTCAATGAGGTGATCTCCTTAAGCGAAACAGCAGGATTTATTTATATCCATGCAGATCAGGCAGAAGATATTGAAGGACTGGCGCAGATGGTTGGAAATGAATATGGGATAGAAGCATCCGAGGTTTACGAGGATGTGAAAAATGTGGTAAAAACCTTCCGGGAAAAAGGAATTCTTCTGTGAGCCTAAGAGTTTGGCTTTCGGCAGATCCGGCGAAAAAATGTAGTTAAACGAAAACAGAAAGGACGAACCGGCAGCATCAAAAGCCACACAGAGGACAGAAAACGATAAAAAGGATTCTGTGCGGAAATCTCCCGTCCATTGCGTACAAAAGCTACAAGTTTTCCGATAATCTGATCAGAACGAAGCGGGCCTTCAATTTCCCACTGATTATCACCAACCATAAAAAATCCCTCTTCTGTGATCTTATCGATGCGGTGGAGCACAAGGATACTCCGGTCACGGCGGTAAAGAACTACATCATTTCTGCGGCAGTCTGTGGAAGATATCTGCTGGATCAGGGCTTCATCCCGGCCGGGAATAAAAAGAGGGTACATGCTGTAGCCCTGCGGTTTGATACGGATGATATTTCCGTCACGGAGAAGCTGTTCCAGATCGATTTTCGGTGATGTTTGGGATGTATTGTTCATGGTGATCGTCCTTAAATTTGGTATAATATTGGTGTGTTTGGTTGTATCCGGCAAAGTATCTGCTCGATGAAGAGAATTTTGTCTGCCTGGCTAGTGCGTATTATAGCATTCCTGTAAATAAAGAACAACAATAGCTGACAGAAACGTGTCAGAAACAGCACGATATTTTTTATAATAATACTTGACTTTCAAGGGCCTGATAGATATCATAAAAGAAAAGATAAAACAGATAAATTACTAGCTTTTGATAGCATAAGAGAGGAAAATAAACTATGAAAATGTATAAAAAACCGATAGTAACTGTTGATGCGGGATTGGCAGAAGGTGTATATGCGGCAAGCGGTGCATCCCAGGGTACACTGAATGTAACATATCATGGTGTATGGGATCGCTGGGGAACTAATGGCGGTAAAGGCCTTGCGATGGCCAACTGGTCTGATCTTAACGGAACGATCACACTGAATGTTACATTTAATGATACTGTGGATCAGGTAGAGACAGATGATGCTTCTGTACAAACTTCCTGCTCAGGAAATACTGCGACGTTTACATTTGCAAGTACAGCAAGTAATCCACTGACGATTGGAATTCATCTGAATCACGGAACAAGTATTGATGATCTGAAGATGACTGGATTTACATATTCTGTGAACTAACTGAATCTGTGAATCTAGATCAAGATTAATTCAAATATAAAAAATCCCCCACAGAAACAGGCAACCATTTCTGTGGGGGATTTTTTAATACATTTGACAAGTTAATGATTAAAAATCAGGCCGATTATATCGCAGCTCAGAATCCTTCACCATCTTCTGAATCTCCCATCCCCAAGCACCTCGCACCTCTTATCCCGTATCGCATAAACCCGTGTACAGATATTTAAGACCGTAGGCCGATGAGTTGTCACGATACAGGTTCGGGGGTAAGTATCCTGCATGATATTCCTGAGAACTTTACGTTCTGTGGCCACATCCAGCGCGGAAGTTGCTTCATCCAGCAGAAGGATCGGAGATTTTCTGAGGAGTGCCCTGGCAATGGAAAGTCTCTGGGCCTGGCCTTCTGAGAAACCGCCGCCCCGTTCTTTAATGACACTTTCGATTCCATCAGGAAGCTTTTCCACGAAATCCCATGCACAGGCCAGTTTCAGCGCTCGATAATTTCTTCATCTGTGGCATCCTGCTTCACATTTCGCATATTTTCAGCAATCGTTCCCGAAAACATGGTGTTTCCCTGAGGCACATAAGAAAACAGCTTTCTGGTAGACGGTGACATATCCAGCATATTCGAGTGATTTTTGCCCGCACAGACATGGAAAGAACCGGTCTGTGGCGTCAGAAGGGATAAAATCAGACGCAGCATAGTTGTCTTACCTTCGCCGGAAGGCCCAACCAGGGCAACGATCTCATGAGGATAAGCCTCCATGGAAGCGTTGGCAAAAACAGAAGTTCCGTTATGATAAGTATAGCTGAGATTCTGCATATCCAGGCCGATTCCCTCCTTACGATACTGCTTTTCGAAGCTTCGGACAGCGGAATCCTGCTGTAATCCTCCTGGGGCATTTCCACAATATCCATCAGTCGGCCGGCAGAGATCGTCAGCGAGATCGCAGAAGGAATCAGGCTGACCAGGGAATTCACTGCACTTGTCAGTGTGCCGGAAAGAGAAAGAAACATGGTCATGGTTCCGTAACTGATCGCATTGCTCCATACACGGTAAATTCCCCAGCCATAACAGCTGTACGATACGATAAAACCGATAATGGACATAAGGACAGAGGTCAGGATGGACATTTTCTGGAAATCCAGCCGCATATTGATATAGTCTTTCTGAAGAGATTTCAGTTTGTCCGTGTAAAAATGGATCAAGTCAAAAGCTTTGATAGTCTGGATATTGGAAAAAGCCTCCTGGTTAAATCCGTAAAGCTTTGCATTCATGGCAGCACTTCGCTGGTTATTATCCCGCATACGCCGAAGAAGCGGCCTGGAAAGCAATGCGCTGAACGGTATTCCAAGCAGTGCGAACAGAGCAAAGGTAGGATCGTAGTAAAGCACGATTGCGAGAGCACTGATAAAACGGAACGTATAAATGATCAGGTTCGGTATCCAGTTCAGGATCCGCTGGAAATATTGGAAGCATCGGAGCTCCACCGTGTCACCAGATCTCCGGTATGGTAATCCGTAAGAGATTCCCAGTCAGTCACCAGCATTTTGGAAAAAATATCGTTTTTGATCTCAGAATCCACCTTTAAATTAATAAACGTGGAGGCATATCCGGAAGCCTGTGAAACCAGGATATTGGCTACGGAAAAACCGATCATTGCAGCAAAAGTACTCAGAAGTTTTCCGGTCTGATGGCCGGTGATGATATCGACCAGGTCTTTGGAGATCAGGCTGGAGACCAGGGAAACTCCGGTTCCGGTAATTCCAAGCAAAGTATAGAGGATCATAGCTTTCCAGTAACGTTTGCCGTATTGATAGATCCATAAGGTCTGTTTCCACATTTTTTTCAAAGTGCCCTGTTTCAGATGTTTCCAGACCAGAAATATTTTATCTTTCATTGCAGATCCTCCAGTTGATCAATCGCTGCTTTCATTGTATGGGCAGCAGAGGGATTTTTTGTACACAGAAAATGAAGCACTGGCACACAGTCCGCGATTTTTTCTGCAAAGGACAGGTTTCTGGTAAGCTGAATTTCTTTCCAGGCAGGAGAAATCATACGCTGCATAACCCGGAGGATTTTTTCCGAAGGAGGTAATTTTTCCAGCCGGTCTGTCTGCGAGTCCTGCCCCAGGAGCACGATCCCTCCGAGCTCATATTGTTCTGTGGTGAAAATCTCCGAGGTTCCGCACCAGGAATTCCGTAAACAGTGATATGACCGTCTTCGAATCCCAGAAGATTCAGATCCCCGTTCAGATACGGCGTGCCAAAAAGCTCATGCCATAAAGCTGTATGAGTTGATTTTCCCATTCCCGAATGCCCGGAAAAAAGCCAGGCCTTATCATGGTAAAGAATGGATGCGGAATGAATGGCAAAGAGCCCGTTTTTCTGCGCAATAAAAAGAAAAAACAGGCGTATTGCGTGGAACAGGTTGTCTGTATTAAGCTCAGTTGCCTGGGCATGGCAGTGGATCCGCACATAGGAACCATCCTTGAGCATGTGAGCTTCGTAAATATTCTGCATCTGAGGAAAAAGAACAACGTAGCGGTCAGAATTTTCGAAGATAGTCATTTCGGAATTCTGCAGAAGAACCTGCTCATAACAGCGGCTGGCCGGAGGTGCAGTGACCAGCTCAAGTATCTGATCTGGTTCCGCAGAATTTTTTTTATAAAAGGGCTCGAAACATTTGGAAAACAGTTCCCGGGGACCGTATAGCTTCATTGTGATCCCGGCAATGACCATAGAGCCGGAAAGCTCTTTGGAAATCGGATGGAGATCTTCTGTGATCATTCCCAGGCCTGTAAGCTGCGTAAGAAAATTCATCACATCACTGTGCAGCTCAGGGAAAAAAGCTTCATCCAGCTGATAAACCCTGGCAAGCAGTTTTACCAGCTCCTCTGGTTCTGCTCCTTCATTGTGCTGCAGAATATTCCATAAAAATGAGCTGGTCTCATTGAGGATAAAGCTTTTTTTCTGGTCTGCGATCTGCTGGCCATATGGCAGCAGGTAACAGGTATCTTTGATTTTCCGGAGGTATATCCGGGTTGACATCTGAACATAATAAAAAGGTTTCCTTTCTCTTTCTGAAAGTCAAAGTTTTCAAAACAGATTATAACACAAAAATCAGCAAAATCTTTCGATGAGTTGAAAATAGACATTGTAAAAATTCTGTGACTCATTTATAATGAGTAACAGATTCTAAAGATGTTATAAACAACAGGAGGAAAGCCTTGAAAAGAGAATTAGTTATTGTCATTGATTTTGGCGGTCAGTACAATCAGCTGGTTGCAAGACGTGTCAGAGAATGCAATGTATATTGCGAAATCTATTCTTATAAGACAGATCTTGAGAAGATTAAAGCGATGAATCCTAAGGGAATCATCCTTACCGGCGGACCAAACAGCTGCTATGAGGCAGATTCACCGACTTACCAGAAAGAATTATTCGAGCTTGGAATTCCGGTGCTGGGACTTTGCTATGGAGCACAGCTTATGATGCATGTCCTTGGAGGAAAAGTTGAGAAGGCAGATGTCAGCGAATACGGCAAGACAGAGCTTCTTATTGATAAGAAAGATTCCAGAATCTTTAAGAATGTATCCGACAGAACGATCTGCTGGATGAGCCATACAGACTATATTTCTCAGGTCGCACCGGGATTTGAGATCGCTGCACATACAGCAGACTGTCCGGTAGCAACTGCTCAGAATGAAGAGAAGAAACTGTATGCGATCCAGTTCCATCCGGAGGTACTTCACACAGTAGAAGGAAAAACCATGCTGTCCAACTTCGTACTTGGTGTCTGTGAATGTGCCGGAGACTGGAAGATGGATGCCTTTGTTGAACACACGATCAAAGAGATCCGTGAGAAGTCGGCGATGGAAAAGTTCTCCTTGCTCTTTCAGGCGGCGTAGATTCCTCCGTAGCAGCAGGACTTCTTTCCAGAGCGATCGGCAAGCAGCTTACCTGCGTATTTGTAGACCACGGACTTCTTCGTAAAGATGAGGGAGATGAGGTTGAGGGTGTGTTCGGACCGAACGGACAGTTTGACCTGAATTTTATCCGTGTCAATGCACAGCAGAGATATTATGACAAGCTTGCAGGCGTTACAGAGCCTGAGGCGAAACGTAAGATCATCGGTGAAGAATTTATCCGTATCTTCGAGGAAGAAGCCAAGAAGATCGGTGCTGTAGATTTCCTTGCACAGGGAACCATTTATCCGGACGTTGTAGAGAGCGGTCTTGGCGGAGAATCCGCAGTGATCAAATCCCATCACAACGTAGGTGGACTTCCTGATTTCGTAGATTTCAAAGAAATCATCGAGCCGCTCCGCGACCTCTTTAAAGATGAGGTTCGTAAAGCCGGTCTTGAGCTTGGTATCCCGGAAAGACTGGTATTCCGTCAGCCATTCCCGGGCCCGGGACTTGGAATCCGTATCATCGGTGAAGTCACCGAAGAAAAAGTACGCATCGTACAGGATGCAGACTACATCTACCGTGAAGAAGTCGACAATGCAGCCGCCGACTACAAAAAAGAACACGGAGAAGATCCGTCCTGGATGCCGAACCAGTACTTTGCAGCCCTCACAAATATGCGAAGCGTAGGCGTAATGGGAGACTTCAGAACATACGATTATGCAGTGGCGCTCCGCGCCGTTAAGACCATTGACTTCATGACTGCGGAGTCTGCTGAGATTCCTTATGCAGTACTTAATAAGGTGATGAACCGTATTATTAATGAAGTTAAGGGCGTAAACCGCGTATTCTATGATCTTACAAGTAAGCCGCCTGGAACGATTGAGTTTGAGTAAAGATAAAAAGGCTGAAAGATAGATATAGAGGTGTGGTAAAAAATTACCACACCCTCTATTAATTGTCAGATGAAAATATCTGTGAGTTGAAAAATATTATTATACACTTGTTTGTGTGAAAAGGCGATTGGATTAATTCTAATCGCTTTTTAAGTTTATATTATTATAAATTTTCTTGTGTATTTTATATTATTATATATTTTAATTGTGATACAATTATAAAAATTTATTGACAATATAACATTGCTGCGATATAGTAAAGATGTAGTGAAAAAGCCATCTGATATTGGCAGTATCAGACGGCTTATCATAGAAAGTGCAATCCAAATAATTTGAATAGCATCACCTAACAAATCTATTCTAAATTATTTCGTAATTTTTGTAAACCCTTTCTATGATATTTTCATTACAACAATGAATCTGCGGATTCAATAAAAATATCATAAGGAGGCTTTTATCATGAAAGCAATTAAAATCAAAATGAAGCGTAACTGTGGTAATTCTGGAAATGTACAGGACATTGATTCTATCTATATAGATCAGACAAGTACATACTGGAAGAAATCAGAAGTTTACGACTATCTGCAAAAATTTCCTAAAACCATTACCGTAAATATTTCACCATATCCATATCTTATTCCAGCAGTAAGTTCACAGGGTGAGAAATATGTTCGTTCTGTGGCGAATAGTACATCGAAAGATAATCTGATGATGTTACCACGGGAATAATGCGTAACGGTTTGTCAGTAAGACAGATATATAAATCGAACATTTTTTCGGTATATGTCTTGCGTTAAGGCTATAATCCTGATAAAATATAGTAAAAATATATAAAAAATAGAAATTTAATACTGTAAAAATAGGCATATAACACAAGGAGTACTGAATGAAAGATAAAGAAATAAGTATTCCGGAAACGGAAGAGTGTACACTGGCCCATGTAGACTATGAAACACAAAGAATCCAGTCTATGCAGGAACACGCAGGAAATGTTGTTCTTTTTTTAAGTAATGTCTGTGAACTTCCAGAATTGAAAAACCTTGTAGAATTAGCTGGAATTCTTCATGATGCAGGAAAGCTTGGCACAAAAAATCAGGATGATTTTAAGAATATTCGGAAGTTGGGTGATAAGGTACATAAACATGGACTGGATCATTCTACTGCTGGTGGAAGACTTGCGCTTGAATTAATAAAGGAATGGCCTGTCTCGGAATTTATCAGTACATTGATTTATTTTCATCATGGAATGGAAGATTGTATTAATCTGGAAAATGGCCAGAGTTTACAGGAACGACGTTTGAAAAAAGAAATTGAGTATGCATACATTAAAGAAAAATTTTCCGGATTTATGATATAAAAACGTTGAAGAAATCCGGAGAGGACGCAATTCAGTCATATCAAAAAATCTTTAATAATATAAATGAATTTGTTAAAAAACAAGATTCTTCTGGAAAAAAATATGGAAGCAGATATTTTTATCTGGGAATGTATCTGAGAATTGCGTTGTCTTTGCTGATTGATGGTGACTGGACAGATACAGCATGTTTTTTTCAGGACATTCCTTTATCGAAAAGAATTTCGCAGAAAGAGACTCAGGAAATATGGCAAAAGTGCATATATAATTTTGAGCAGTATCTGAAAAATGAAATTCAAAATAATCCGGACAATGGAAATCAGCTGAACAGTTTTCGACAGGAGATATCTGACTCTTGCCGAAAGGCAGCTGAAACGAATCAGAAACTATATCGCCTGACAGTGCCAACTGGTGCCGGAAAAACGCTCAGTAGTCTTCGTTTCGCACTCTATCATGCGAGGAAAGAACAGAAAAATCGTATTATTTATGTAGCTCCATTCACATCCATACTGGAACAGAACGCAGAGGAAATTCGAAAAGCAACGGGATTGCCCTCTGTTGTATTGGAACATCACTGTAATGTGATCTGTGAAGAAGGAGAAGAGGAAAAATATCGAAATCTTACAGAGACCTGGGACTCACCAATTATTGTAACGACAGCAGTGCAGATTTTAAATACGTTATTTTCTGATCAGAAGAGTTGTATTCGTAGAATGCATAATCTATGCAACAGCGTTATTATATTTGATGAAGTGCAGGCAATTCCGGTTAAATGCACAGAACTTTTTAATCTGGCTGTGAATTTTCTTTCTCAATTTTGCGGAACAACAGTGGTATTATGTTCTGCTACACAGCCGACACTGGCTTCTCTTGAAGAAAATAATATCTGCAGGTGTGTGGAGATGTCAGGAGAATCTGAAAAATATGCAAAAGTTTTTAAACGAGTTGAGATTATCGATGAAACAGAAAGATACTCTGGAGGGATGGAAACAGAAGATTTAAGAGATTTTGCATTAGAAAAAACAGAGGAATATAGAAGTACTTTAGTGATTGTGAATACTACAAAATGTGCATTTGAAGTATTTCAAAAACTGGAAGACAGCTGTACGGAAGAATATGAGATTTTTCATCTGAGTAATAATATGTGCCCACAACATAAACTGGATACTTTGAGAGAAATAAGAAATGCATTAAGAGAAAGAGCAAAGAAGATTATTTGTGTCAGCACACAGGTTGTGGAAGCGGGAGTGAATTTTTCTTTTGGATGTGTGATCCGGTCAAAAGCTGGTCTTGACAATGTTATTCAGGCAGCAGGAAGATGCAACCGACATAAAGAGCTGGGAAGAATGGGGGCAGTTTATATTGTGCAAATGTCCCAGGAGGCAGAAAAACTGGAACATTTGAGAGAAATAAGAAACGCACAGGCTGCTTTACAAAAGGTGCTTGATGATTTTAAGTATGATAAGAAAAAGTTTAACTATGCATTGGATTCAGAAATAGCTATAAAATTTTATTATTCAGTGTATCATACACAGTTAAGAAAGTCAGAAACGAAATTTCCGGCTGAAATATATAATGTGCCTGTAACTTTAGTGGATCTGTTGGGAAAAAATCAAACAGGTCAGAATCAATACAGACGAAAACATGAAGAAAAAATGCATATAAAACTTCCGCAGGCTTTCCAGACAGCAGGACATGAGTTTGAAGTGATTTCTGATACTTATAAAGTAAGTGTTGTTGTTCCATATGAAACTGAGTCGCATCAGTTGTTGGAAGAACTATTACAAGTGCGAACAGAAACAGAAAAGAAAAAGATATTGAGAAAATTACAGAGATATACGGTCGGCATCTCGGAAACCAGAAAAAGCAAACTGGGAAATGCCATATATGAAAACAGCGAAGGGATTCTGGTATTGAGTGATGGATATTATGATAAAAATATAGGGGTTGTAGATGAACCAAAGATGAGTTATTGCAGCATATAAAGGTGGTGAGAAACATGAAAAAATATAGAAATACAATAGAGTTTGAAGTATATGGACCATATGCACTTTTTTCTGATCCCGTTATGCGTGTCGGTGGAGAAAAGACAAGTTATCATATTCCCACATATGAAGCCTTGCGAGGAATTGTGGAAAGCATTTACTGGAAACCTACGATCATGTGGATCGTAGATGCAGTAAGAGTAATGAATCCGATTCAGACAGAAACAAAAGGTATCCGTCCGATCGCATATAATGGTGGCAATGAGCTTGCATACTATACGTATCTGAAAGATGTTCGTTATCAAGTGCGTGCGCATTTTGAAATAAATTATAATCATACAGAATTGAAAGATGATCGAAATGAGTATAAACATCATAATATTGCCAAAAGGATGGTCAAGCGAGGCGGACGCAGAGATATTTTTCTTGGAACAAGAGAGTGTCAGGCTTTTGAAGAACCTTGTACATTTGGTGAGGGAGAAAGCTTTTATGATACAATGACCGGAGAAGTAGATTACGGTTTTATGTACCATGGCATAACATATGCGGATGAAGCTGTTTTGGAAGAAGATAAGGGAAAAATGACGGTGCGTTTCTGGAAACCGGTTATGAAGAAGGGAGGAATTATAGAATTTATAAGACCGGAAGAATGTACACAGAAAAGACACATCAGAAAAATGGAACGTAAAATTTTCGGAAAAGATAATTTTACAGGTCTAAAAGAATTTACCAGTGAGGAGGTGGGAGAGTGAGCTGGGTAACTGAACTCATTGATCTGTATGAGATAAACAGTGACAAAATAGGTGTCATTGAGTATCGGGGAGAAATGCCATACGTTCTTTTGCCACCGTTTCATACTACTGTGACTGCACAGATAACAGTAACTATTGATCAGGATGGTAATTTTATGAATGCAGAACCGGTAGATCTTAATGATAAATTAACAATCATACCGGTTACAGAAAAATCGGGAAGCCGTACAGCAGGAAAGGAACCACATCCTTTGTGTGATAATCTGAGATATCTTGCAGGAGATTATACCCAATATTATAAGGATGATGGAATCTGTCATGAACTGTATATTTCTCAGCTGAAAGAATGGGTAGAATCGGAATACTGCCATGAGAAGGTCCGGGCAATTTATTTATATCTGAAAAAAAATACTCTGATCTCTGATCTGGTTGATAAAAAGATTATAAAATTGGATGAACAGAATCAGATTGATGACAAAGAAAATATTCAGGGAATTGTGCAGACGAAAGCATTTGTACGTTTTATTATTCGTTCGTCAAATTCAGATCTTTTTGAATTAAAAACAGATGAATGCTGGAAAGACAGAACACTTCAGGATTGTTATATAAATTATGTGCGGTCCCGGGAAAAAGAGAAAGGCTTGTGCTATCTTACCGGAAATATGGAGGCTATTTCTTATCTTCATTCCAAAAAAATCCGTAATGAAGGTGACGGAGCAAAGCTGATCTCATCAAATGACAGTCAGAATTTTACTTATCGGGGACGGTTTGTAAGTAAGGAAGAGGCTTTTGCAGTAGGAAATGAAACCTCTCAGAAAATTCATAATGCATTGAAGTGGATCATTCGGAAACAGGGAACGTTTTTTGATACGTTGGCAGTTGTTACATGGGAATCTAATCGACTGTGTATGCCAAGATGGAATGTAGATACAGAGATGATTACATCGGAATATGCCTGGGATGATGAAGAACCTGAAGAAGAAACCATAATCAGATGGAAACTGCAGTCACAGCTGAAAATTTAACAAATGCAACTTCGAGGATAT
>ENA-OQHY01000445-OQHY01000445.1-human-gut-metagenome-genome-assembly--contig:-NODE-445-length-23472-cov-2.845449_pt1 | contig 23472 bp, 30 predicted proteins | sample MGYA00242570_ERZ504733 | MGnify/ENA primary metagenome ERZ504733 (study PRJEB26092, sample SAMD00036219) | human gut metagenome | host: Homo sapiens | study: EMG produced TPA metagenomics assembly of... | reverse complement strand
ACGATTTTCAGCTGATACAGATTACAGAATTTGCCTGGCGGCTTTAGCGCGGTGGTCCCACCTGACCCCATGCCGAACTCAGAAGTGAAACGCCGTAGCGCCGATGGTAGTGTGGGGTCTCCCCATGCGAGAGTAGGGAACTGCCAGGCATCAATTAAAAGAACCCCGTACCGTATGGTGCGGGGTTTTTTGCTTTGGGTTTTTCCCGCCGCCGGAGACGGCGTCAGACTGCACACCGCCACACCAGCCAACGACCCTTAGTCTTTATCCTATAACTTACCTTGCTAACAGAAAATGTGATCTTACTCTCAATGTTATTTATAACAAAATAATAACATTTGCTTTACAAGATCGTGAGTTCTCAGGACTCAGCATGCCGTTTTTATGGCAGGAGCATAATCACAATGACAGAAAGCATAACATCCAACGGGACGCTGGCTGCCAGTGATTCCCGTAGAAGGGTATGGGCAATCGTCAGTGCCTCTTCAGGGAACCTGGTGGAATGGTTCGACTTTTACGTCTACTCATTCTGTTCACTTTACTTCGCACATATCTTCTTCCCGTCCGGCAACACCACCACACAGCTTCTGCAAACGGCTGGCGTATTTGCTGCAGGCTTCTTAATGCGCCCCATTGGTGGATGGTTGTTTGGACGGATCGCAGACCGTCGAGGACGTAAGGCATCCATGCTGATTTCGGTCTGCATGATGTGTTTTGGCTCGCTGGTGATCGCCTGTCTTCCCGGTTATGACGCTATCGGGACATGGGCGCCGGCTCTTTTGCTACTGGCTCGTCTGTTCCAGGGGCTTTCTGTTGGAGGAGAATACGGTACCAGCGCCACTTATATGAGTGAAATTGCCCTTGAGGGCCGGAAAGGGTTTTACGCCTCTTTCCAGTACGTCACGCTTATTGGTGGCCAGCTTCTGGCCATTCTGGTGGTGGTTATTCTGCAGCAGGTCCTTACCGACAGCCAGCTTCATGAGTGGGGATGGCGAATTCCTTTCGCGATGGGCGCTGTACTGGCGGTCGTCGCACTCTGGTTGCGTCGTCAGTTGGATGAAACCTCGCAAAAAGAGGTCCGGGCGCTGAAGGAGTCGGGGTCGTTTAAAGGGCTGTGGCGTAACCGCAAAGCTTTCCTGATGGTTCTCGGGTTCACCGCGGGCGGTTCTCTCAGCTTTTACACCTTCACCACCTACATGCAAAAATATCTGGTGAACACCACGGGCATGCACGCCAACGTCGCCAGCGCTATCATGACCGCCGCGTTGTTCGTCTTTATGCTGATTCAGCACTTATTGGCGCGCTCTCCGATAAAATAGGGCGTCGCACATCAATGCTGATCTTTGGCGGCATGTCCGCGTTATGTACTGTTCCCATTTTAACTGCGCTTCAGCACGTTTCCTCACCGTATGCCGCCTTTGGTCTGGTCATGCTGGCGATGGTCATTGTCAGTTTTTACACATCGATCAGTGGGATCCTGAAGGCTGAGATGTTCCCGGCACAGGTACGCGCTTTGGGGGTAGGGCTTTCTTATGCGGTCGCCAATGCACTGTTCGGTGGCTCTGCGGAGTACGTCGCGCTGTCGCTTAAATCATGGGGAACGGAAACAACCTTCTTCTGGTACGTGACGGTGATGGGGGCACTGGCCTTTATTGTCTCCCTGATGCTGCATCGAAAGGGTAAAGGTATTCGTCTCTAATAGCGAGCCATCTGCCACACGGCATAGCCGGTCGTGGCACCGGCTACGTCCCAGGCAAAGTCTTTCCAGCTCCAGCCGCTCCCCGCGGGGCGGCTATCCCACAGTTCTTTTGAAGCCCCAAGGCTTACAGAGAACATCAGCCGATTGCCGCACTACGATCCCGACTGTACCCTGATGTTGTGCATACTCATTACCGGCAGCGGACAACATCGCGGAGGCGAGAAAGTGTTGCGCTTTATCCTGCCCGGACCAGCTATCGTTAGCCATATGGCTACAGCCACTGAGAAAGAGAGCACTCAGCAAGAGAAGAATACGCATTAGCGGACTCCAAAAAAAAGCCCTGTCGCTGACAGGGCCTGGACATCACAGAATACGGCTGATAAGTCTGTCAATGCGGATTCGACGCAGGCGACGAATAAGCTTGCGGACTTTCACCGGGTAATCGGCAATGCTCTGCAGTTCACGGTAATGCTGAACCACAGTGGTATGCGTGCGAATAAGCTCGAGCTCACGTTCACGACTGGTCGCTAACTCATGTTTCGGGTCATGGATCAGGATGGCATTTTCGAGATCCAGACGCCAGGCGCGAGGTTGAGGTTATTGCCCGTAAGCAGCATCCATTCATCGTCGACCCACATCCCTTTCAGATGATAACTGTTGTCTTCATCTTTCCACAGACGCACGACCAGCTGGTCAGTGTTAACGTAATACTGTAAACGGCTCAGGAAACGGCGCAGGTTAATCTCATAGAGATAAGGGAGGGCACCGATAATCTTGAACGGTTGATCTTCAGGAATAAAGAAGTCGTTAGCCGTTTTGTCACCGACGATAATTTCAACTTTTTTACCATCACGCAGCAGCTGAATGATATTACGCACCAGCACGGCGGGAAGGTTGAAGTAAGGGGTGCAGATGATGAGTTTCTGCTCCGCACACGGCATCAGGTGGAAAATCGTTTTGTTCAGCAGGCTTGATTTGCCTAACCCCACCAGCGGTGTAACGGACAGCTCTTCGTTATTGGCATCGCCCTGGAAATGGTAGACCGCATCACGCAGTTCCTGGCGGAACGCGCGGATATCATTTTTAATTTCCGGGCTTTTAGGACGGTGTGGATCGTCAAGACGATTTACGCCGCGACCCTGTACTAAGTTCTTATCAACCAGTTAAACATGATATCCGCCATCTGTGGATTACGAACCAGATGGTAACGGTCATATCGATATTTATCGAGCTGATGGAGGTAAACATCATTCAGGCTCGCGCCGCTGTACAGCACGCTGTCATCAATGATGAACCTTTGAAATGGAGGACGCCGAGCGCTTCTCGGGTATTTACAGGTACGCCGTAAACGGGCACATCGACGCCAGGATTTTCCTGCGCCGTGCGGCAATACCAGTCAGCATTGGTGTTTGAAGCAGCAGCGCCTATACGGCCACGCTGAGCGCGGTGCCAGTCGACCAGCACGCGAACATCCAGTTCCGGACGTTGACGCTTGGCTTCATAGAGCGCATTTAAGATCGCTCGCCCACCTTCATCTTGTTCAAGATACAGGGCCACAATGCAAATGCGACGCGTAGCGCCGGCAATCTTTTCCAGAAGCGTCTCCCGAAAATGGGCGGGAGCGTAAAAGAACTCTACATCATCAACTGACTGAGAAATCTTCGGTAGTTGAGCAAGGTGTTGTTGATGTTTATTACGCTTAAATTTTGACAACATCACAGTGCGTTTCTTCTCTGTTCATTGAAGGGTTGTCTGTACCATGCAAACAACATAAGCGGACAATGATACCACCAGTCCCGTCCAAAGTGGGTAACATTTCCAGTAGCTTACTCGGCTTTATCCGCTGATATCAGGCTCAGGGATAAGGCCACAATACCTTCGTCCAGCTGAATATCAACGTCAAATCCAAGTTTTCGCGCCAGGGTCACCATACCGCGATTGTTAGGCATAGTAATGCCATTGAGGCGTAACAATCCGTGATCTCGCGTATAACTGATGAGTTTTTCCAGCAGCCGTCGCCCCAGACCCAACCCTTTCAGATCGGAGCGCACCAGCACAGCAAACTCCGCATCAACATTATCCGGGTCGGAAATAGCACGCGTAACGCCGAGGATCTCATCGCCCTTATCGGAACGACGAACGGCGACAAATGCCATTTCTCGATCGTAGTCGATCTGGGTCATATTGGCTAAATCATCGTGGGTAAATTCGTTGATTTCGCTAAAATAGCGATAGTAAAGATCCTCTTTCGTTACCTGAGAGATGAACGTGCGCAGCTGCGGTTCATCTTCCGGCAGGATAGGGCGGAACAACGCGCGCTCCCCGTTTTTCATCTCCACCCACTCCTCCAGCTGCAGAGGATACGGCGGGATCGCTAGGCGGCTCTCTCTGTCACCCTCGAAAGGCGCGATATCCAGCGTGACGTCCAGAGCCGTAAACTCACTGCCGGAGGCGAGCAGCGGGTGGATGTCCAGCCGCTGGATCTCCGCGCAATCAACAATCAGGTTAGACACCTGCACCAGGAACTGACTCAACCGGCAATATCAAGAGGCGCAGCGCGTCTTCGGGCCCCGGATTTTTTTGCTTTTGATGGCCTGAATGATCAGATAACGCGCCAGGTTCATGTTCAGTGGTGGCAAAGCCACGACCGCCTGCTCCTCAGGACGCCACTCGACGCCGCCTTCCCCCAGCATGATAAGCGGGCCAAAGACAGGATCGTATTCAACCACCACGCGCAGCTCCTGAGCGCCCGCGCGATTAGCCATGCTTTGCACCAGCAACCCGTGGATCCGCGCCTGAGGCCAGGCCATTTTGACCCGGTCGAATATGGCATCAGCGGCTTGCTGTACCTCGGTCGCAGTCCGCAGGTATAACATCACCCCCTGGACATCAGACTTATGCGGGATATCCGGTGAGCGAAGCTTGAGGGCAACGGGATAGCCAATTTGTTCGGCAATATGCACGGCTTCGGCGCTGTCGCCGGCAATCCAGGTGGGCAGGGTTTGCATCCCGTAACTGCCCAGAATCGGCTGCACTTCGTGCGTATCAAGCGAGGTGGCTCCCTCTTCGATAGCCTGCTGTAAAAGCCGGTGAACATCCGCCGTGTTCGCCGTCAGGTTCCCCGGTAAAGCCGGGGTTTCACGGAGCTGCTTCTGGTTGCGGCGATACTCCACCATATGCATGAACGCCGTAATCGTGCCTTCCGGAGTGCGGTAGGTGGGCAGACCGGCTTCACTGAACAGGCGTCGTGCCTCCTGGGAAGAGAACTCACCGCACCAGTTGGTCAGCAGGGTGACATATTTGCCACGAGGATGGTTCCGGACAGCGTCAATCAGTGCGCGCGCGCTTTCACTCCCGGGAGCGACCGCGCTGGGGGAGTGAATAATCATCAGCGCGTCGAAATCCTGGCTATCCAGTAAAAGGGAGATCGCCCTGATATAGTGATCGCTACTGGCGTCATCGCGCAAATCGAGGGGATTGCCTGGGCTAACGCTTGCCGGCAGCGCCTCTTTCAGGCGTTGAAGCGTCTCCTCACCCAGGGTGGCCAGCTTGCCATTGCGCAGCCACAGTTCATCCAGTGCAAGTGCGGCAGGAGCCGCGCCATTACTGACAATCATTAACTTCTCACCGCGTAATGGACGCATATGGCTTAACGTCTCGACGGCGGAAAAAAGCTCGTGTGTATCCTGAACCCGTAGCAAACCTGCGCGTTGAATCGCGGCATCCCAGGCGGGATCCATGCCGGAATGCGACTGCAGCAGACGCTGGGCGGCGGGGCTACGCCCGCTTTTGATCACCAGAATCGGTTTGTTACGGGACGCGCTACGGGAAGCTGACACAAAACGACGGGCGTCGCTCAGGTGCTCAAGATAAAGAAGAATGGCGCTGGTTTTGCTGTCGCGAGCCAGAAAATCGAGCAGTTCATCAACGTCGATGTCCAGGCTGTCACCCAGAGCAATGAAGTAGGAAAACCCCATCTCACGCTGTTGCGCCCAGTCGAGGATCGTGTTCGATACCGCGGCCGATTGCGAAATGAAAGCGAGTTTGCCTTTGCGGATAGGGACCGGGGAGAAGCTGGCATTCAGCCCCTGCCACGGGGCGAGCAGGCCCAGACTGTTTGGCCCAAGAATGCGCATCTGGTAGCGACTGGCGCATGCCAGAAGCTCCGGCTGCTGTTCGGGCGGAGACGAGAGAATAATGCAGGTTTTACATCCTTTCCTGCCGAGCGACTCCAGCAGGGCTGGATTACGTTTCGCATTTGTACACAGGATGGCAAGGTCCGGTATGAAAGGCAGGCTCTGCACGTCCGGCCATGCCAGCACCCCTTGAACAGCCTTATAGGCAGGCGTCACAGGCATGACGGGGCCATTAAATCCGCCAGCCAGCAGGTTACGCATCATCAGATAGCCTGCGCGATCCGGTTTCATTGATGCACCGATAACGGCAATGGATTTAGGACGAAGTAGCGCTTCTAACCCTCGCTGGCTCATGCAGGCCTCCTGTGAATGCAAGCGACCTGATGATTCTAAACGTTTTCTGTCTCAGTTGCTGTGACGCTGCCTTATGAACGGTTTTTCCTGCCAGGTAGCGTTCACGAAAGCGGGAGAAATGGCTCCCCAGCGCACCTGCCGCGACGGTATCTCCCGCTAAATCCAGAAGGGCAATCGCCACTTCAGCGGTACAGTACTGCCCGTCAGCATGCGCTTCTCGCAGGCGGTAGGCCGAGACGCGGGAAAGGTCGACCGAAATCACCGGCAATGAATCGAGATAAGGACTTTTGCGGAACATTTTTCGCGCTTCGGTCCAGGTTCCGTCTAGCATAATAAACAGCGGCGGTTTACCAGATGGCGGTGCCGAAAGCACCTGGCGATCTTCGCCAGCATACGAGGCCGGAAATACGACCATTGGCTGATAGTCCGGGTTTGCCACTAAGTCGAGCAGGGCTTGAGGCGGTTCCGTGCGTGACCACTGAAATGCCGCGGTATCCGGCAGAATGTCGGCAATAAGGCGTCCGGTATTGCTGGGTTTCATTGGTTCGGTATCGAACATGACCAGGCAAAAACGACTCTTCGCGGTGCTCGGCGCAAGGGTCTCGCACAGACAAACTTTTAGCGGCAGCAGACAACGCTGACAGCGGCGAACACGATTGCCGCGGGCAAGAAAAGGGCGAGTCGCGCGGGCCAGGCGTGCGGCGCGCAGTTGAAGAACAGCGTTATCAGTCATGGGCGAAGTGCAGGAAAAACCCTATTTTCGCAGAGGAAGGAACGGGGCACAAGATGCGCCCCGTTAATGTTACAGCGATTCGTTTAACCAGCTATCAAACGGTGCTTTAGGAACGGCACCGTTAAGCATGTCGATCACTTCACCATTTTTGAAAATCATGATGGTTGGGATGCTGCGAATGCGAAAGCGTGCGCTCAGCTCACGTTCTGCTTCGGTATTGACCTTAACAAAACGCATTTTGCCGCTACGTTCTTCGGCAACATCTTCGAAGACTGGCGCGAAGCTACGGCACGGACCACACCACGGTGCCCAAAAATCGACAACCACCGGAAGATCGTCCTTGAGGAGTTTGTCCAGCGTAGCACCCGTAGCGTTGATAACATCGCCATCAAACAGTTCATGGCCACAACGCCCGCATTTCGCACCATCTTCAATCCGATCGTCCGGAATGCGATTAAGAGCCTGACAGTTGGCACATACGGTATTCATAACTAACCTCTGATAGAGCCGTGGGACAGCGGCAGAATGCCGATAATGTTTCTAATATGTTACATATTATCATTCAGCCTGTTTGAAACGACAATGCGTTTTATTCAATGAGAACAATAGTCACAGGCTTTTGTACGAATTTATGGCTATGAGCTTGCACATCGGGTAATCTGCGCGCTTCGCGCAGCGCTGGTGGAGAAAAGCATGAACGACGAAATGAAAAACAAAAGCGGCAAGGTCAAAGTGATGTATGTCCGCAGTGATGATGACTCTGATAAACGCACCCAAAATCCGCGTACCGGAAAAGGTGGCGGGCGTCCGGCGTCTTCTCGTGCAGACGGTGGCCGTCGCCCCGCCCGCGATGACAGAAATAACCGCGGTGATGACCGCAAACGTGATGACCGCAAGCGTGACGATCGCAAACGCGATGATTTCTCGCGCGAGGGTTCATCCCCCTGGCGTACCGTTTCTCGCGCCCCTGGTGCTGAGGCGCCTGAAAAAGCCGATCACGGCGGCATCAGCGGGAAAAGCTTTATTGACCCGGAAGTGCTGCGCCGTCAGCGTGCAGAAGAGACCCGAGTCTATGGCGAGAACGCCTGCCAGGCGCTGTTCCAGAGCCGTCCTGAGTGCATCGTTCGCGCATGGTTTATCCAGAGCGTAACCCCGCGCTTTAAAGAAGCGCTGCGCTGGATGGCGGCAAACCGTAAAGCCTACCATGTGGTGGATGACGCTGAGCTGACGAAAGCATCAGGCACTGAACACCACGGTGGCGTGTGCTTCCTGATCAAAAAACGTAACGGGACTACCGTACAGCAGTGGGTTAGCCAGGCGGAAGCCGATGACTGCGTGCTGGCACTTGAAGATGTGGGCAACCCACATAATCTGGGTGCAATGATGCGTAGCTGCGCGCACTTTGGCGTGAAAGGCGTGCTGTTACAGGATGCCGCGCTGCTGGAATCGGGTGCCGCGATCCGTACCGCAGAGGGCGGGGCAGAGCATGTTCAGCCGATCACCGGCGACAGCGTTCTGGATGCTATTGAGCAGTTCCGTAATGCGGGATATGCCATCGTCACGACCTCCAGCCATGCCGCTACGCCGCTGTTTAAAGCGACACTGCCGCGTAAAATGGTGCTGGTGCTGGGTCAGGAGCGTGATGGCCTGTCCGATGCTGCGCTTTCCAGCGCGGATCTGAGCGTCTCTATCGACGGTACAGGCAATGTTGAAAGTCTGAACGTTTCCGTTGCGACTGGCGTACTGCTGGCGGAATGGTGGCGTCAGAATAAAGCATAAGACTGTGCGTCGGATGTGCCCGCTAACGGCACATCCGATGCGTTACTCACTCTCAGCCGGTAACACTGGCATCCAGTCAATTGGCGTTTCGCCACGTTTTTCCAGCCACTCGTTCGCCAGAACAAAATGAGTACAACCAAAGAAACCACGATGCGCTGACAGCGGTGACGGATGCGGTGCCTTCAGGACATGATGACGCTGCCTGTCGATAATCGCCCCTTTCTTCTGCGCGTGGGAACCCCACAGTAAAAACACCACCCCTTCACGATGCTCGTTGATAAGGCTAATGACTTTATCGGTAAAGGTTTCCCAGCCCAGGCTGGCGTGAGAATGTGCCTGACCGGCACGTACGGTGAGTACCGTATTCAGTAACAGCACGCCCTGGCGCGCCCAGCTTTCCAGATAACCATGAGTGGGCCGGGTAAACCCGGGCACGGTCTTTTCGAGTTCTTTGTACATGTTCAGAAGCGAAGGGGGATACAACCCCAGGACGTACAGAGAAAGCAAGCCCGTGAGCCTGCCCCGGTCCGTGGTAAGGATCCTGGCCGAGAATAACCACTTTCACATCGCTGAGTTCGGTATAGCGAAACGCGTTGAAAACATCCTTTTGTGGCGGATAAATCGTCTGGCCAGACTGCCGCTCTGCCGCAACGGTGCTGAGGGTGTTAATAAAATAGGGCTGCTGTTTCTCTTCTGCCAGCACATCGTGCCAGGTCAACGGTGTCGTCATCTCGCTCTCCTGCGAATCACATTCTGCGCCTAGCTTAACCGCTAAAACCCGGGGTGCAAAATCCCAGGCATAAAATCACCGTAAGTCATTCAATTTATTTTGAATAGATGCGAAAGGAGTTGAGCTGGCAAAGCAATGAAATTGATCTGGAACAATAAAATCAAACCACACTCTTTGTGTGGTTGGTGTTTTTGTTGATTTAAATCAATAAATGACCGGGGTGCGAGTGATATATATACACACAAGAAACAATGGTTTTACCAATTGGCCGCGCGAGGCCGACACCAGTTAATGTAGCCTAAGGGAGGCAACACATGATTACAGGTATCCAGATTACTAAAGCTGCAAATGACGACCTGCTCAACTCTTTCTGGCTGCTGGACAGCGAGAAAAATGAAGCGCGCTGTGTAGTAGCGAAAGCGGGTTTTGCTGAAGATGAAATCGTTCCGGTGAACAAACTGGGCGAAATCGAATACCGTGAAATCCCAATGGAAGTAAAACCGGAAGTGCGCGTTGAAGGTGGTCAGCACCTGAACGTGAACGTGCTGCGTCGTGAAACGCTGGAAGATGCGGTTAAGCACCCGGAAAAATACCCACAGCTGACCATTCGTGTATCAGGTTATGCAGTACGTTTTAACTCTCTGACCCCGGAACAGCAGCGCGACGTTATTGCGCGTACCTTTACTGAAAGCCTGTAAGGTTTCAGTCTCGGGGGGGAATAAAAAGCCGGGGTTTTCCCCGGCTTTTTTTTACTCTTCAGTTTTCGTCTCTGGTGCGGCAGAGCTTGGTTTACGGCGTTTACCAATATTCTTGGTATCGCGGTGGCGCTGCTTCACGCGCGGCTTCTCTTTTTTCTTTTCTCTTTTTTTCTCAGCACGTTTTGCGAGCGCTTTTTTAGACGGTTTGCCCGTCATTTTTTCACTCGGTGCACGTGTGGTCGGGCGAAGCTCATCAATAACGCGTGCTTTCAGTGGCTCATCAACGTAGCGGCCAATTTTCTGCAGCAGCAGGTAGTCATGCGCTTCGACCAGAGAGATCGCGATACCTTTGCGTCCGGCACGGCCGGTACGGCCAATGCGGTGCAGATAGGTGTCGCCGCTGCGTGGCATATCGAAGTTAATGACGTGACTGACGTCCGGAATGTCGATCCCGCGTGCAGCAACGTCTGTTGCGACCAGCACGTTCACGCGACCATCAGTCAGACGTTTAATCCCTTCGGTACGCTTAACCTGCGCCATCTCGCCTTCGAGATAGCAGTTATTGATTCCGGCATTACGCAGCATTTCAGCCAGTTCATGCACACGCTCGCGCTTACGCACAAAGACGATGGTACGGGTGGCATCGTCCTGCTTCAGCAGGTGCTTAAGTAACTCAACCTTGTGTTCAAGGTTATCTGCACGGTAATACCACTGGTGGATCTTCTTGCGCTCGCGCGTGGACGGCGTCGCAGAAACTTCCACCGGATCTTCCAGCAGGCGCTCTGCGAAGTCTTTGATCGCGTCCCCTTCAAGGGTGGCAGAGAACAGCATCGTCTGGTTACGCCAGCGTGTCTCACCCGCGATATGTTCGATATCCTGCGCGAAGCCCATGTCCAGCATGCGGTCAGCTTCATCCAGAATCAGTGTTTCTACCGCGCGGCAGTCGAAGTTCTCTTCTTTAATGTACTGCAGCAGGCGACCGGTCGTCGCAACGACGATGTCCTGATTTTCGCTGAACACTTCGGCGTGGTTCATATACGCAACGCCGCCAGTGATCGTGGGCGATATCCAGATGGGTATTGGCCGCCAGCTCGGCGGGCGTGATCGGCAACCTGCATCGCCAGCTCGCGCGTCGGCGTCAGGATCAAAATACGCGGCGGGCCTGATTTTTTACGTGGAAAATCGAGCAGATGCTGCAACACAGGCAGCAAGTAAGCCGCTGTCTTCCCCGTGCCGGTTGGCGCAGAACCGAGCACATCGCGGCCCTCAAGCGCAGGCGGAATGGCCGCTGCCTGAATGGCGGTCGGGCGTGTAAAGCCTTTGCTCTCAAGTGCATTGAGCAGGCTTTCATCGAGTTCAAGTTCGGAAAAAGTCGTTACAGTCATGTTCTACCTCTGTGTGGGGCGCTGATTATAGACGTTACGGCTGTAATCTTCATCTGTTTGTATGGATATCGCTTTGCGGCCACTTCGCTTTCCCCTATGCTACTCCAGTTTCACTTAGAAGGTTGCCCTGACATGTCTCAACTCAAAGCGCAGCTGCGCCGCGATGGTTTTACGTTTAAACAATTTTTTGTCGCTCACGATCGCTGTGCCATGAAAGTCGGTACAGACGGTATTTTACTGGGTGCCTGGGCACCTGTCGCAGGTGTAAAGCGTATTCTGGATATTGGGACGGGCAGCGGGCTGTTGGCGCTGATGCTGGCGCAACGTACCGAAGCGCATGTCACCATAGATGCGGTGGAGCTGGATGCGCAGGCGGCGGAGCAGGCGAGTGAAAATGCGGCTGAATCTCCGTGGGCCGCCCGGATTAACGTAGAATGTGCAGATGTGCTCGACTGGACGCCGGAGCAAACCGCGCGTTACGACCTGATTGTCAGCAATCCTCCTTACTACGCGCCCGGAGTTGAGTGCGGAACGCCTGAGCGTGAACAGGCCCGTTATACCGGCTCCCTCGACCATAAGGCGCTGCTGATCAGTGCCGCAGAGCTTATTTCAGAAGAAGGGTTTTTCTGCGTGGTTCTGCCAGAAAGCACCGGCAATGCGTTTATTGGCATAGCGCAAGAGATTGGCTGGAAATTACGTTTACGCACCGATATTGCGGATACCGAAGGGCGATTGCCGCACCGCGTGCTGCTGGCGCTCTCACCCAAAGAAGGTGAATGCTTTAACGACCGAATGGTGATCCGTGGGCCAGACCAGCGTTATTCCGAAGATTACACCGCTCTGACCCAGGCGTTTTATCTGTTTATGTGAACCTGCGGGGAGAGGATCGACGGCCCGGACTCGGCCAGCTGATCGGGGTAGTCGAGGGTATAGTGCAAACCGCGGCTCTCTTTGCGCATCATCGCGCAGCGAACAATCAATTCGGCAACCTGAACCAGATTGCGCAGCTCCAGCAGATTATTGGATACGCGGAAATTGGCATAATATTCATCGATTTCCTGCTGCAGCATCGTGATACGGCGTAATGCGCGTTCAAGACGTTTCGTGGTCCGCACAATCCCGACGTAGTCCCACATAAACAGCCGCAGTTCGTGCCAGTTATGCTGAATAACGACCAGCTCATCCGGGTTCTCCACGCGGCTTTCATCCCAGGCAGGCAGGTTTTCAGTCTGACGGCGTAAGGCATGCGCTTCGTGATATCTTCCGCGGCAGACCAGCCGTAAACCAGACACTCCAGCAATGAGTTCGACGCCATCCGGTTCGCGCCATGAAGCCCGGTATAACTTACTTCACCGATAGCATACAGGCCATCCACATCGGTGCGACCGTGCTCGTCAACCATTACGCCCCCGCAGGTATAGTGGGCGGCAGGCACGATGGGCACCGAATCGCGGGTTAAATCAATCCCCAGACCCAGCAGCTTTTCGTAGATCATCGGGAAATGCTGGCGGATAAACTCTGCCGGCTTATGGCTGATGTCCAGATACATGCAGTCCACGCCAAGACGCTTCATTTCATGGTCGATGGCGCGGGGCAACGATATCGCGCGGTGCCAGCTCGCCCCTGGGGTCAAAGTCCGGCATAAAGCGGGAGCCGTCAGGACGTTTCAGGTATGCGCCTTCACCGCGCAGGGCTTCCGTCAACAGGAAATTACGCGCCTGAGGATGGAACAGGGCGGTCGGGTGAAACTGGTTGAATTCAAGGTTTGCCACGCGACAACCGGCGCGCCAGGCCATGGCGATCCCGTCTCCGGAGGCAATATCGGGTTGGTGGTATACTGATACACTTTGGATGCACCGCCAGTCGCCAGCACCACGGCCTTCGCCTGACAGGTCTCAACCTTCTCTTTATTGCGATTCCAGACCCAGGCGCCCACGACACGACGCGTACCCGGAAGGCCAATCTTGTCGGAAATAATCAGGTCAACGGCATTGCTGCGCTCAAGGACCCGAATGTTAGGATGGCTGAGGGCTTTGCTGACCAGTGTGGTTTCGACTTCTTTACCGGTAGCGTCTGCGGCATGCAGGATACGGCGGTGGCTATGCCCGCCTTCGCGGGTCAGGTGGTAACTCTCTTCACCGTTTGGCTGCACCTGTGTATCAAATAATACGCCCTGATCGATCAACCACTGCACGCAATGACGGGCATTACTGGCCACAAACTCTGCGGCATGTGCATCCACGATCCCGGCCCCGGCAATCAGCGTATCGTCGACATGCGACGCAATGCTGTCTGTCTCATCAAACACGGCGGCAATACCGCCCTGGGCATAAAACGTAGAACCTTCACTTATCGGCCCTTTGCTCAGAACGATAACGCTCTGATGTTCGGCCAGACGCAGTGCCAGGGAGAGACCGGCAGCGCCGCTACCGATGATCAGTACATCACAATGCAGTTCAGGTGTTGTGTTCATGATTTTGTTTAATTTACTAAACAGTGTTTGGTCAGAATAGCATCCGAATGCGAGATATCGCACGTTTTTTTTGATGTGAGTTGTAACCGCTAAACTCGAGGCGGAGGATTAAAACCACGTAAAAGAAAGAAAATATTTTGCGAAGCAGATCGTTAGCGTCAGATTTTGTGGTGAAATAAAGACTGGGTTGCGTTACTCTTCTGGCGGGAAAAGAGATGTTTCTTGTCATAAAGTGGTGCGTATCGTGAACAGACTTATAATGAGAGAAAATGAACAGTCTGCGGCGCGATGAACAAAAACAAAGGCGTTACGGAACTTATTGAAGATCAGACACTCTAATTCGGTGCTTGCTCAAAGTGCGGTTTTTTAAGAGTGGCGTTTCGATAACGCGTGGAATTTAGGTTTGGGGAGACATTACCTCGGATGAGCGAGCAGTTAACGGACCAGGTCCTGGTTGAACGGGTCCAGAAGGGAGATCAGAAAGCCTTTAACTTACTGGTGGTGCGCTACCAGCATAAGGTGGCGAGCCTGGTTTCCCGCTATGTACCGTCAGGCGATGTGCCTGATGTAGTACAAGAGTCTTTTATTAAGGCCTATCGCGCGCTGGATTCATTCCGGGGAGATAGTGCTTTTTATACCTGGCTGTACCGTATTGCGGTCAATACGGCAAAGAATTATCTGGTCGCTCAGGGCCGCCGTCCGCCTTCAAGTGATGTGGACGCAATCGACGCCGAAAACTTCGAAAGTGGCGGTGCGCTGAAAGAAATTTCGAACCCTGAGAACTTAATGTTGTCAGAAGAACTGAGACAAATCGTTTTTCGCACGATCGAGTCGCTCCCGGAAGATTTACGCATGGCAATTACGTTACGGGAGTTGGATGGTCTGAGCTATGAAGAGATAGCCGCCATCATGGATTGTCCGGTCGGCACGGTACGTTCACGTATTTTCCGTGCGCGAGAAGCAATTGATAATAAAGTTCAACCGCTTATCAGGCGTTGACGATAGCGGGATACTGGAAAAGGTATTAGGCATGCAGAAAGAAAAACTTTCCGCTTTAATGGATGGTGAAACGCTGGATAGTGAGCTGCTCAACGAGCTGTCTCATTCTCCCGAAATGCAAGAGACCTGGGAGAGTTATCATCTCATCCGTGACACCCTTCGCGGTGACACCGGCGAGGTTCTCCATTTCGATATCTCAGCTCGCGTGATGGCGGCCATTGAAAATGAGCCTGTCCGTCAGACCACTCCGCTGATTCCTGAAGCTCAACCTGCGCCTCACCAGTGGCAGAAAATGCCGTTCTGGCACAAGGTGCGTCCGTGGGCCAGCCAGCTCACCCAAATGGGTGTGGCTGCATGCGTATCGCTTGCAGTTATCGTTGGCGTCCAGCACTATAATACTCAGTCTGAAACTAATCAGCAGCCAGAAGCGCCAGTGTTCAACACACTGCCGATGATGGGCAAAGCCAGCCCGGTAAGTTTGGGTGTTCCGGCTGATGCATCCGCCAGCGGCGGCCAGCAACAGCAGGTTCAGGAGCAACGCCGTCGCATTAATGCGATGTTGCAGGATTACGAGTTGCAGCGTCGTCTGCACTCTGAACAGCTTCAGTTTGAGCAGGCACAAACCCAGCAAGCGGCTGTGCAGGTGCCCGGAAACCAAACTTTAGGAACGCAATCGCAGTAATGAAGCAACTTTGGTTCGCCATGTCTCTGATGGCGGGTAGCCTGTTCTTCTCTGCCAACGCCTCGGCTGATGTTTCATCCGGGGCGTTGTTGCAGCAAATGAATCTGGCCAGCCAGTCACTCAATTACGAGTTGGCATTTATCAGTATCAATAAGCAGGGCGTCGAGTCGTTACGATACCGCCATGCCCGTCTTGATAACCAGCCGCTCGCCCAGCTTTTACAGATGGATGGCCCGCGTCGGGAAGTTGTCCAGCGTGGTAACGAAATCAGTTATTTCGAACCCGGTCTGGAGCCTTTCACGCTGAATGGCGATTATATCGTCGATTCTCTGCCATCGCTTATCTACACCGACTTCAAACGTCTTGCGCCTTACTATGACTTCATTTCGGTAGGGCGTACGCGCATTGCGGACAGACTGTGTGAGGTGATCCGCGTTGTTGCCCGTGACGGAACGCGCTACAGCTATATCGTCTGGATTGACGCCGAAACCAAGCTGCCAATGCGTGTAGACCTGCTTGACCGTGATGGTGAAACGCTGGAACAGTTCCGCGTTATCTCCTTTAGCGTGAACAATCAGGTGGGTAATAGCATGCAGAATCTGGCGAAAGCAGCCTGCCGCCGCTGCTTTCGGTACCGGCGGGTGATTCCGTCAACTTCAACTGGGTTCCTTCCTGGATCCCGCAAGGGTTTAGCGAAGTCTCCAGCAGCCGTCGACAACTGCCAACCATTGAAACACCGGTTGAATCGCGTCTTTATTCCGATGGTTTGTTCAGTTTCTCGGTGAACATTAACCGCGCATCGGCAAACAGTTCTGAACAAATGCTTCGTACCGGACGCAGGACGGTCAGCACCACGGTTCGCGATAACGCAGAGATCACCATTGTGGGTGAATTACCGCCACAAACGGCGAAGCGTATTTCCGACAGCATTAAATTCAGGACTGCACAATGATTAAAGAGTGGGCTACGGTCGTATCGTGGCAGAATGGCATTGCGCTGGTGAGCTGTGATGTTAAGGCTCATGCAATAGCTGTGCTTCCAGAGCCGGTTGCGGTAGCCGCGTGCTGAACAAGCTCGGGCCGCAAACCTCGCATACCATTTCCGTGCCAAGCGATCGGCCGCTGATGGTGGGGCAAAAGGTGGAGCTGGGAATTGCAGAAGGTAGCCTGCTCACGTCCGCCATGCTGGTTTATCTCTCTCCGCTGGTGGGGCTGTTTGTTATGGGCGGCGTATTCCAGATGCTGTTTGGTACCGATGTGGCCGCCATGTGCGGTGCTGCATTGGGCGGCGTAGGGGGATTCTGGCTGGCCAAAGCTCTCTCCCCGAAGCTTGCCGCACGCGAAGAATGGCAGCCTGTTATTCTCAGCGTTGGGCTGGCACCCGACCAGCTTCGTGTTGAGACGCTCTCTTCTGAGGCCCGGTGATCCATCGGGCTTTGTCCTTTTTTACATCCTAAAACAGAAAACGTCATTTCTTCACGCTATACCTGGCGCTAAGTACATTTCCAGGTAACGGGGATGTAGTGTAGAATGCGGCGTTTTCGCACTGAAAAACGTCAGGCTAAGAACAGCGGCCTCCAGGAATTCGTAAGGCATAATTATTTAACTATATGAAGAACATACGTAACTTTTCGATCATTGCTCACATTGACCACGGTAAGTCGACGCTGTCTGACCGTATTATCCAGATTTGCGGTGGCCTGTCTGATCGTGAAATGGAAGCCCAGGTTCTGGACTCCATGGACCTGGAACGCGAACGCGGTATCACCATCAAAGCGCAGAGCGTTACGCTTGATTACAAAGCGGCTGATGGCGAAATCTACCAGCTGAATTTTATCGACACCCCAGGCCACGTTGACTTCTCCTATGAAGTTTCACGCTCGCTGGCGGCCTGTGAAGGCGCGCTGCTGGTTGTGGATGCCGGGCAGGGCGTTGAAGCCAGACTCTGGCAAACTGCTACACCGCGATGGAAATGGATCTCGAGGTTGTGCCGGTTCTGAACAAAATTGACCTGCCAGCTGCCGATCCTGAGCGCGTAGCGGAAGAGATTGAAGATATTGTCGGCATCGACGCGACCGATGCGGTGCGCTGCTCCGCTAAAACGGGCGTGGGCGTGACCGACGTGCTGGAACGCCTGGTGCGTGATATCCCGGCACCAGAAGGTGACCCGGATGCCCCGCTGCAGGCGCTGATCATCGACTCCTGGTTTGATAACTACCTGGGCGTGTCTCACTGGTGCGTATTAAAAACGGCACCATGCGTAAAGGCGACAAAATCAAGGTAATGAGTACTGGCCAGGTTTACAACGCTGACCGTCTGGGTATCTTCACGCCAAAACAGGTTGACCGTACCGAGCTGAAATGTGGCGAAGTAGGCTGGCTGGTCTGCGCCATTAAAGACATCCTCGGCGCGCCAGTGGGTGATACCCTGACCGGTGCACGTAACCCGGCAGACAAAGCGCTGCCAGGCTTTAAAAAGGTTAAACCGCAGGTTTACGCGGGTCTGTTCCCGGTCAGCTCTGACGACTATGAAAACTTCCGCGATGCGCTCGGCAAGCTGAGCCTCAACGATGCTTCCCTGTTCTATGAACCAGAAAGCTCCACGGCGCTGGGCTTCGGCTTCCGCTGCGGCTTCCTGGGTCTGCTGCACATGGAGATCATCCAGGAGCGTCTGGAGCGTGAATACGATCTGGATCTGATCACCACGGCACCGACCGTTGTGTACGAAGTGCAGACCACCAACAAAGAGATCGTCTACGTCGATAGCCCGTCCAAGCTGCCGCCGCTGAACAATATCGAAGAACTGCGCGAGCCCATTGCAGAGTGTCATATGCTGCTGCCGCAGGAGTTCCTGGGTAACGTTATTACGCTGTGTATTGAGAAGCGTGGCGTACAGACCAACATGGTTTACCACGGTAATCAGGTTGCGCTGACGTACGAAATCCCTATGGCGGAAGTGGTCCTCGACTTCTTCGATCGTCTGAAGTCTACCTCTCGTGGCTATGCGTCACTGGATTACAACTTCAAACGCTTCCAGGCGTCTAACATGGTGCGTGTGGACGTGCTGATCAATGGCGAGCGTGTGGATGCGCTGGCACTCATCACTCACAACGACAATGCGCCATACCGTGGCCGTGAGCTGGTTGAGAAGATGAAAGAGCTGATCCCGCGTCAGCAGTTTGATATCGCGATTCAGGCCGCCATCGGTAACCACATTATTGCCCGTTCTACTGTGAAACAGCTGCGTAAAAACGTTCTGGCGAAATGCTACGGCGGTGACGTCAGCCGTAAGAAAAAGCTGCTGCAGAAACAGAAAGAAGGTAAGAAGCGTATGAAGCAGGTCGGTAACGTCGAACTGCCGCAGGAAGCATTCCTTGCCATCCTTCATGTTGGTAAAGACGGCAAATAACCCTAAGGAGTTGGCATGGCGAACATGTTTGCCTGATTCTGGTCATTGCTACCCTGGTGACAGGTTTGTTGTGGTGTCTGGATAAGTTTATTTTCGCCCCAAAACGCCATGAACGTCAGGCTGCCGCACAGGCAGCCACTGGCGATGGGCTGGACGCGAAAACCCTGAAGAAAGTCGGCCCGAAACCGGGCTGGCTGGAAACCGGGGCATCGGTATTTCCGGTGCTGGCGATTGTGCTGGTTGTCCGCTCGTTTATTTACGAGCCGTTCCAGATCCCGTCTGGTTCAATGATGCCAACGCTGCTGATTGGCGATTTTATTCTGGTTGAGAAGTTTGCCTACGGGATTAAAGATCCGATCTACCAGAAAACGCTGATCGAAACCGGTCATCCGAAACGTGGCGACATCGTGGTGTTTAAATACCCGGAAGATCCGCGTCTGGATTACATCAAGCGTGCAGTGGGTCTGCCGGGTGATAAAGTCACCTACGATCCGGTGGCGAAAGAAGTTACCGTTCAGCCTGGCTGCAGCTCCGGTACCGCGTGTGAAAACGCGCTGCCAATCACTTACTCAAACGTTGAGCCAAGTGATTTTGTGCAGACCTTTGCTCGCCGTAACGGCGGTGAAGCGACCAGCGGTTTCTTCCAGGTGCCCAAAGGCGAGACCAAAGAGGACGGTATTCGCCTGGTTGAACGTAAAGAGACGCTGGGTGATGTGACCCACCGTATCCTCACCGTGCCAATCGCGCAGGATCAAGTGGGGATGTACTACCGGCAGCCGGGCCAACAGCTGGCCAGTTGGATCGTACCACCGGGACACTACTTCATGATGGGTGATAACCGCGATAATTCCGCAGACAGCCGTTACTGGGGCTTTGTGCCGGAAGCGAATCTGGTAGGTAAAGCGACCGCTATCTGGATGAGTTTTGAGAAGCAGGAAGGCGAATGGCCGACCGGCGTTCGCCTGAATCGTATCGGCGGGATCCATTAATTCTCATTAAATGAACGCGTAGCCGCGTTAATTAGCGGCTACGTGAATTATTTCAGCGATAAATCTCTTTGGACTAACGACATCCCCTGTCGTTGTGTATAGAATATTCCCCCGAAGTTTAAGGTTGGCCCTGCAAGGGTGCCACGGCACACGAAACCGCGTTGGTCTTCTCAGGTCGGTTTCGTGTGCTGCATTTTTGACGCATTCATTTACTGGTATCGCATGAACCCCATCGTAATTAATCGGCTTCAACGGAAGCTGGGCTACACTTTTCATCATCAGGAGTTGTTGCAACAGGCATTAACCCACCGCAGTGCCAGCAGCAAGCATAATGAGCGCCTCGAGTTCCTGGGTGACTCTATTTTAAGTTTCGTGATCGCGAATGCGCTTTATCATCGTTTCCCACGTGTGGACGAAGGTGATATGAGCCGCATGCGCGCGACGCTGGTTCGGGGGAATACCCTGGCGGAAATCGCTCGTGAATTTGAACTGGGCGAATGTCTGCGACTTGGGCCGGGTGAACTGAAAAGCGGCGGCTTCCGTCGTGAATCTATTCTTGCCGACACGGTCGAAGCATTAATTGGTGGTGTGTTCCTGGACAGCGATATTCAGACCGTAGAAAAGCTGATCCTTAACTGGTATCAAACCCGTCTGGACGAAATCAGTCCGGGCGATAAACAAAAAGATCCGAAAACGCGTCTGCAGGAATATTTGCAGGGTCGCCACCTCCCGCTGCCATCCTATCTGGTGGTGCAGGTGCGGGGCGAAGCGCACGATCAGGAATTTACCATCCATTGCCAGGTCAGTGGCCTGAGTGAACCGGTGGTCGGCACAGGTTCTAGCCGTCGTAAGGCTGAACAGGCTGCCGCCGAACAGGCGTTAAAAATGCTGGAGCTGGAATGAGCGAAGAAAAAACGTATTGCGGGTTTATTGCCATCGTCGGACGTCCGAACGTTGGCAAATCTACCCTGTTGAATAATCTGCTTGGGCAGAAAATTTCCATTACTTCCCGTAAGGCGCAGACCACGCGTCACCGCATCGTCGGTATCCACACGGAAGGCGCCTATCAGGCGATCTACGTTGATACCCCGGGCCTGCACATGGAAGAGAAGCGCGCCATCAACCGCCTGATGAACAAGGCGGCGAGCAGCTCGATTGGCGACGTAGAGCTGGTGATTTTCGTGGTGGAAGGCACCCGCTGGACGCCTGACGACGAATGGTGCTGAACAAACTGCGCGACGGTAAAACGCCGGTGATCCTTGCGGTCAACAAAGTGGACAACGTGCAGGAAAAAGCCGATCTGCTGCCGCACCTGCAGTGGCTGGGAAGCCAGATGAACTTCCTTGATATCGTCCCGCTGTCTGCCGAGACCGGTCTGAACGTCGATACCATCGCAGGCATCGTGCGCAAACATCTGCCGGAAGCGATTCATCACTTCCCGGAAGATTACATCACCGATCGTTCTCAGCGCTTTATGGCCTCTGAGATCATCCGTGAAAAACTGATGCGTTTCCTTGGCGCGGAACTGCCGTACTCCGTAACGGTTGAGATTGAACGTTTTCAGACCAACGAACGCGGCGGCTATGACATCAACGGCCTGATCCTCGTTGAGCGTGAAGGGCAGAAGAAGATGGTGATCGGCAACAAAGGTGCCAAGATCAAACCATCGGCATTGAAGCGCGCAGAGACATGCAGGACATGTTTGAAGCCCGGTTCACCTTGAACTGTGGGTGAAGGTGAAATCAGGCTGGGCCGATGATGAGCGTGCATTGCGCAGCCTCGGTTACGGCGACGACGTCTAAGACTGAACATCGTGGATGGATGGCAGCGTGCCTTTGTCCTCCATAGCCGTCCGTGGAGCGAGACCAGCCTTATGCTGGACGTTTTCACGGAAGAGTCGGGCCGTGTGCGCCTTGTTGCTAAAGGCGCACGTTCCAAACGCTCCGGCCTGAAGGGCGCCTTACAGCCTTTCACTCCGCTGCTGGTACGCTTCGGCGGGCGTGGGGAAGTCAAAACCCTGCGCAGTGCCGAAGCCGTCTCTCTGGCGCTCCCCCTTTCTGGTATCACGCTGTACAGCGGTCTCTATGTCAACGAACTCATCTCACGTGTTCTGGAGCATGAGACTCGCTTCTCTGAACTTTTCTTTGATTACCTGCACTGTATCCAGGCGCTGGCCGGCGCAACCGGTACGCCCGAACCTGCCCTGCGTCGTTTTGAGCTGGCGCTGCTTGGACATCTGGCTACGGGTCGATTTTTTGCATTGTGCAGGGAGCGGAGACGAGGTAGAGGATGCGATGACCTATCGCTACCGTGAAGAAAAAGGCTTTATCGCCAGCGTCGTGATAGATAACAGCACTTTTACCGGGCGACAGCTAGAGCGCTGTATGCGCGCGAGTTTCCCGATCAGGATACCCTTCGCGCAGCAAAACGCTTTACCCGGATTGCGCTCAAGCCGTATCTTGGCGGCAAGCCCTTAAAGAGCCGCGAATTGTTCAGGCAGTTTATGCCGAAACGTTAACGTATCAGACCCTCGCTCCAGCCTCTCACTGAGGGAGAGGGAGGCAGGGACACGAACTAAAATACCGAGGATTGTCATGGCTGAATTACTGTTAGGCGTCAACATTGATCACATCGCCACGCTGCGTAATGCACGCGGCACGGCTTATCCCGATCCGGTTCAGGCGGCGTTCATCGCTGAGCAGGCTGGCGCCGATGGCATTACCGTTCACCTGCGTGAAGACCGCCGTCATATTACCGACCGCGATGTGCGCATTCTGCGTCAGACGCTGGACACCCGCATGAACCTGGAGATGGCGGTCACGGAAGAGATGCTGACGATTGCCTGCGAGACGAAGCCGCATTTCTGCTGCCTGGTACCGGAAAAACGTCAGGAAGTGACCACCGAAGGGGGCCTGGACGTGGCGGGTCAACGCGACAAAATGCGTGATGCCTGCAAGCGTCTGGCTGAGGCGGGTATCCTGGTCTCTCTGTTCATCGACGCCGATGTAGCACAGATCAAAGCGGCTGCCGAAGTGGGCGCGTCCTATATTGAAATTCATACCGGCTGTTACGCTGATGCGAAAGATGAAACTACGCAGGCCAAAGAGCTGGAGCGTATCGCCAATGCGGCCACCTATGCCGCGAGCCTGGGTCTGAAAGTTAACGCCGGGCATGGCCTGACCTACCATAACGTCAAGGCCATTGCAGCCCTGCCGGAAATGCATGAGCTGAATATCGGCCACGCTATTATTGGCCGTGCGGTAATGAGTGGCCTGAAAGAGGCGGTCTCAGAAATGAAACGCCTGATGCTGGAAGCGCGTCAGTAATGGCTATTCTGGGCTTAGGCACCGATATCGTTGAAATAGCCCGCATTGAAGCGTGATAGCCCGTAGCGGCGATCGCCTGGCA
>ENA-OQHY01000444-OQHY01000444.1-human-gut-metagenome-genome-assembly--contig:-NODE-444-length-23524-cov-5.244561_pt1 | contig 23524 bp, 24 predicted proteins | sample MGYA00242570_ERZ504733 | MGnify/ENA primary metagenome ERZ504733 (study PRJEB26092, sample SAMD00036219) | human gut metagenome | host: Homo sapiens | study: EMG produced TPA metagenomics assembly of... | reverse complement strand
ACTTGAAGTGGGGAATGGCTTCTGTCAGTGGGAGTTGAAAGCTCCCACTGACAGATCGCAAAGCGACTGCGTTCATGAGCAAGTAGCGAAGCGGATTGCGATGTCCGCTTTACAGCACCCTGTCTAATTTAATCGAATCAAGAAAGACCTTCGATTAAAAATTTTGTTTGACAAAGACTTAAGAAAATACTTTCATGCGGTCTCGCCGTGCAGCACAAATTAAAGTTAAATGATATTCTTTCGCAAGTTCAATCGCTTCTACAGTAGGAGAAGCTTTACTGGCAAGAATTGGAATTTGTGCATAAATCGCTTTCATTGCCATGTCGGTTGGGATTCGGCCGCTTGAATAAACGATGCATTCGTGTAAATTAATCTGATTTCTAAGTGCATAACCGATCACTTTATCAAGCGCATTATGCCGGCCGATATCTTCACAGGAAAATAAAATCTGACCGTTTCTTGCAAGCAAACAGCTGTGAGTGGCGAAAGTTGTGCTGTGAAGCGGCATGCCGTCAGCAAAGGCATCTGCCATCTGAAAAATCCAGTCGGGTTTCCAGTTAATAGAAGGTACAGTCTTTGGAGTTTGTCCGGAAACAAAATAATCATTTAAAATATGGTTTCCGGTGCAGCAGGTAGGAGTGATTTCTATAAAAAGATTGTTTTCGGTATTTTGCGGAAGTGTTTTCGATGTTCTGTTTAAATAAACCTTTGCCCGTTTTCCATATTCGCAGATATAAATCTGTTCGATATCGGAGATGGAATCAATAATTCGTTCCGTTAAAAGCCGACCAAGAACTAATTCTGTCAGATACTGAGGGAGACAAACGAGTTTCATCGTTAAATGGTCATTTAAATAGACGTCAATCAGATGCTCTTTTAAAATTTGTTCCTGTTTTGAAATAAGTTGTCCATCACGGCTGATAAACCGGTATTCTTTTGTTTCTAATAATGGTAAATCGTGGTATTGTTCGTTAATATACATAATTTCTCCAATGCAAAAAAGAGTTCTTTTATTCATGTTTTCTATGTGTTATGATAATAGTATAACAGAAATGTCTTTGCTTCAAAAGAGGGAAAATATAAAAAAAGCAGAGAACAAAGGAGGATTTGTTTTAGATGGGAAAAATAATAGCTGTCAATATCAGTGAGAAGAAAGGGACACAAAAAAAGAATGTGCATCGTGCAAAATTAATTGAAGAATTTGGAATTGAAAATGACGCACATGCGGGAAAATGGCATCGTCAGGTCAGCCTTCTTTCTTATGAAAAAATAGAGGAATTTAAAGCAAAAGGTGCGCCGATTGATGATGGTGCATTTGGAGAGAACTTAATCGTAAGCGGATATGATTTAAAAAGTCTTCCGGTCGGAACAAGATTTCGCTGTGGAGAGGTGTTGCTGGAAGTTACTCAGATTGGAAAACAATGTCACAGTGGCTGTGAAATTTTCAAAATTATGGGAGATTGTATTATGCCAAGATGAAGGTATTTTACAAGAGTGCTTCATGGAGGAATCATTGAAGAGGGGGATGAGATTCATATAGAAGAAACGGATGGAGAAACAGAAAAGTAAATTATGAAAGATAAATATGGACGAGAAATTGATTACTTGAGAATTTCAATTACAGACCGATGTAATTTGAGATGTGTTTATTGTATGCCGGAAGATGGAATCTGTCAGGTTTCTCACAAAGAAATTTTAACTTATGATGAGATTCAAAGAATCTGTTCCTGTATTACAACGCTTGGAATAAAAAAATAAAACTGACCGGCGGAGAACCGCTCACGAAGAAAAAATTGTTCGACTTGGTAAGAACGTTAAAAGAACTTCCGGAGATTGAAAAAGTAACCTTGACAACGAATGGAATGTTATTGAAAGAACAGATACAAGAGTTGGCAGAGGCTGGGATTGATAACATTAATATCAGTCTGGACACTGTGGATAAAGCAAAGTTTGAGAAAATTACCAGAAGAAAAGGACTTTCTAAAGTGTTGGAAGGATTGGAAGAAGCTTTAAAATATCCCAATATAGGTCTGAAAATTAACTGTGTTCCGGTAGTTGAAGAACCTGAAAATCTGGTGGCAGTTGCCAAACTTGCAAAAGAATATCCGATACATGTCCGGTTTATAGAAATGATGCCGATTGGTTATGGAAAAGAATTTTTATTTCGAGGAGAAAGTGAAATCTGTGAAATTTTAGAAAAAGCTTATGGCAGAATGACTCCAATTTCAATGAGGTATGGAAACGGACCATGCCATTATTATGAAATTTCCGGATTTTTAGGAAAAATTGGATTTATCAGTGCAATGACCCATAAATTCTGTGACCAGTGCAATCGTGTCAGAATGACAGCAGAGGGATATTTAAAAGCCTGTCTGCAGTACCAGACAGGAATCAGTTTAAAAGATTTAATCCGAAATGGATGTACGGATGAAGAATTAACACAAGCAATGAAAAAAGTGATATGGGAAAAGCCGGTTGGGCATCATTTTACCTCAGGGAACATTGAAGAAGACGAGATGAAACTGATGTCACAGATAGGTGGCTGAAGGCGAAATAAAAAGGCGTGTTTGTCGGAGAGGAGTAAAAATGAGAGCAGCAATTATTACATCCAGTGATTCTGGATATGCAAAAGAAAGAGAAGATAAAAGCGGTCCGGTGATTCGTGAAATTTTGGAGGCAAATGGATATGAAGTCGTTTATGCCATTTTACTTCCGGATGAAAGAGAAATGCTTGCAAAAGAGATGAAAAGAATTGCAGACGAAGCGATTGCAGAATTGATTGTAACGACAGGTGGAACCGGATTTTCAAAAAGAGATTGTATGCCAGAGGCAACAAAAGATATTATAGAAAGGGAAGTACCGGGAATTCCGGAAGCAATGCGTGCTTACAGTATGACAATTACGCCAAGAGCCATGTTAAGCCGTGCCGCAGCAGGAATCCGAAAAGGTACTTTGATTGTCAATCTTCCGGGAAGTCCCAAAGCGGTAAGAGAAGTCTGGAATATATTATTCCGGCTCTGGAGCATGGATTACAGATTTTAACCGGGGAGGCATCAAACTGTGCCAGAAAATAAAATTGCTTTGGTGATTTTAGCCGGTGGAAGAGCAGTCGCATGGGACGTGAAAAAAGTGATTTGATTTTGAATGGAAATACTTTTTTGGAGATACAGATAGAAAAAGGAAAACAGCTTGGAATCAAAAAAATTTATATTTCCGGTTATAAGGGAGTGCGTTGTACGGAAGAAATTGTAATGGATCGTATCAAAAACCGAGGACCGCTCGGAGGATTGGAAGCCTGCTTTAGAAAAGCATCAGAAGAGGGATTCTCGCATTGTCTGGTATTAGGTGTAGATACGCCGCTTGTTCCAAAAGAAGAATTAAAAAGTTTAGTTGACAAGGCACAAAAAGAAAGTGAAAACAGAGCGGTTCTACTTCGACATGCCGAAAAAGAGGAATCCTTGATTATCTCACATCAGAAGAAAAACAGCTCTTTTCTACTTTCAAAAAACATAAAAGAGATGATGTCTATGGCAGATATGTTTACACAATTCTTTTCATCTGCTCCACCTTCTGATGAAGAGCCAGAAGACACTATAAACAATAACTCACCGAAAGGAGATCTTAACAATGGAAAACTGGATGAACCATCCTGCAATGAAAACGATCGATCCGCTCAAGCTGGAACTGATCAGGACAGCCGCGAAACAGACGAAAGGAAAATCCGGAAATGAACTTGCCCCGGTCATGCTCGCACTTATCACAAATGCAAACCGACAGGGACTTCGTTTCAATCCGGATGAAGTTTCATTAATTCTTGAAGTATTAAAAGAAGGTAAAAGCAAAGAAGAACAAAATCAAATTGACCGCATGATGGAAATGACCAAAAATATCTTTCGGAAACATTTTAAATAAAATCAGAATCACTCTCTTCGCCTTTGCAGTCTTATTTCTCTTCTTTTCTCTATACATTTCCATCTGCATCAGTTAAAATACAAAGGATGACTTGTCTGGAAACAGACATTATTTATAAATGGAGAACGATATATGCAGAATATTAAATTAACACTCCAATATGACGGTACACGTTATCTTGGTTGGAAACGCCCGGAAAAAGACCACAATGATCGCACAGTATCTTATAAAATTGAAAATGTATTAGAAAAAGTAACAGGAACTCCTGTCACTTTATTTTCCGGAGTCCGAACAGAACCGGGAGTTCATGCTCGGAATCTCACAGTCAATTTTCTTACAGAAAGCCAACTGACTCCTGCAGAATTTAAAACTGTTCTGAACCAGTATCTTCCACAGGATATTGCCGTTTTAGATGCAGTATCAACACCCGAACGCTTTCGAGCAGACTTAAATGCTCGCGAGATCACTTATGAATATGCCATGGATTTATCACCGATCTATGACCTGTTCCACAAAAATTATCGCGGTCGATTAACTGATCTGTTATCAGATCCATTATTTGATCTGTCACCTGAACAAACAGCAGAACTTCCAAATATTCTTCTTATGGAAACCGCTGCCCACTCATTACTTGGAAAGCATGATTTTAAACATTTCTCTTCGATTCGAAAAAAGAAAGGAACCGAAAAAGAAATAAAAACAATTACTTTTGTCACAGAAGAGTCTACGCTTTATATTCGTATGACAGCCAATGATTTTCTCTATCAGATGGCTCCATTTATTCTGGGAACGCTTTTGGATATCGGCATAGGGAAAAGACCCGTCGAATGTATCAATGCGATCCTGGAAGGAAAGGAAAAGCCTTCTGCATCCTGCGACACAAAAGGCTTGATCTTATACGATATTGTTTATTAATTTTTGAGTAATACGAAAAAGACTCTCAATTTCCATATTACCGAGGTGGTTTTACATTGTCTTAAGTGCAACACTTAAAATATGTTTCGCACAGCGTTGTAAATCTGCTTTGGTAATTTCTTTTCCTTCGTTCACTGCTTCTACGATATCATCCACATTCTGCTGACATCCCGGCATCTGAAGGTCATTTCCTGCTTTAATGCACTGTACACTGCTGGAATGACTATATTTTCCGGATGGTGATACCATTCCCATCTCTGTTGTATCCTGTGAAGTATACCAGTCTGTCATCACAAGACCTTCAAATCCCCACTCATCACGTGCGATGTTCTGCAGCATGTCATAGTTGTTTGCTGAATGAACTCCGTTGATCAGATTATAGGAAGTCATGATTGCATATGGTTGTGCTGTCTTTACAGCTATCTCAAATCCTTTCAGATAGATTTCTCTCAGCGCACGCTCGCTGATATGTGCATTCGTAAACATACGGTTGTCTTCCTGATTATTTCCTGCAAAATGTTTGATTGTTGTTCCCTTTCCTTTTTGAGACTGAACACCTTTCGTCTCTGTAGCAGCACAAAGACCTGTCAATACCGGATCCTCAGAATAGTATTCGAAGTTTCGTCCACAAAGCGGATTACGATGAATATTCATGCCAGGTGCAAGCCATAGATCTACATGTAACTGCTTCATTTCTTCTCCGACAAGCTCTCCCATTCTATGAATCAGATCCATATCCCAGGATTGTGCCAGTGTTGTTGCGATTGGAATGGCAGTACAAGGTGTCTCTAAACGAAGCCCTGCCGGTCCATCTGCCTGAATAAGATTCGGCACTTTTCGTGTTTCAAGTAAACTGGAAGTGGTGTCTCCTGCTGCACCCGGCACACAGGAGGATGCTGAACCAATTACATTTCCGTCGCCATTTCTTCTCTCTGTTCCAACACAAAGTTCTGCCATTTCTTCCACGGTAAGCTGCGCTGTCAGTTCATCCAGAGTCGCGTTGCCTGTTTTTACATCTTCCAGCGTCAGAACTTCATCTTTCCTCTTATCCATAAGTGTCCTGCGCATCACTTCATATTCTACAAGTTCTTTCTTAAAGTTCTCTGCCTGAAGCATAATTCTAAATGGAATCGCCGGCACACCGAAATCAAATTCAATATCGAAAATCGGAATCATATGGTGAAGCTCTCTGACTGCAATTGTATCACGCATCAGACGTTTCAGTTGGAGTGTTGTCACCTGCTCATCAAGGTCGATGACTGCCACAGCCTCCGTATTACGTGAACTGTTTCCTACGCGGATCGTGTATTCCCCTTCTTCCATAACCCAGGCCGCATCATATGCATCAAAAGATGCCATGTCTGTCGTTGCAAATGTGATCGTTACGACATCTTTTTCTCCCGGCGCAAGCAATTTAGTCTTAGCAAATCCTGCAAGTTCCTGTGTTGGTTTCTCCATGATTCCATCCGGTGCGGAATAATAAACCTGAACAACTTCTTTTCCAGGATATTTGTCACCAATGTTCGTAACCTCAACTTCAACCTGTACCTGCTTTTCATCTGCTGTTACATTGATTGTTTTCATTTCAAATTCTGTATAGCTTTTTCCATATCCAAAGCAATATAGAGGCATCACACCAAATGTATCAAAATAACGATATCCCACATAGATTCCATCACTGTAATATTCGTCGTCAAGATTTCCATCCCTGTGGCTAAATGTTGCAGAGGATGGATAATCCTCATAAGATCTTGCCCATGTATCAGTCAGTTTTCCTGATGGAATCGTCTTAGCAGTCAGCACATCAGCAACTGCATAACCTCCCATATTTCCTGTCTGTCCCACAAGCATAATTGCCTGTACACCTTCAATTGCCTTCAATGAAGTCAGATCAATGACTCCACCTACATTCAAAAGAACAATACAGTTCTTATAGTGTTCTGTCATAAAACGGATATTCTGAAGTTCTCTGTCGCTGAGATAATAATCTCCCTTCTCTGCCCTGCGGTCTTTTCCCTCCCCGGAATTTCTAGAAATTACATAAATTGCCGCATCCGCTTCTTTTACATCCACTTCTGTAATCTCCGGCTGTTCCGGTTCCTCAAAAGGGTTCTCGAAGGCATATAGCATCGATGGTTTTCCTGTTTTCTCTGTAAATTCATTTAACTTTTTCGCATACGCTTCCTGCGCATCCGCATAAAGTCTGTCATACTGATCCAGCCAGCCTTCTGTTACAAATTTAAATCCTGCACGCTCAAGCCCTTGTGCAATCGAAATGTTTTCACGTACATTTACATCACCAGATCCTGTTCCACCTTTGATCGTATGTCTTGCTCCTGTTCCAAATAATGCAATCTTCTTTGTACCAGCCTGAAGTGGAAGGACTCCGTCATTTTCCAAAATTACCATACACTCGCCTGCGAGGCGGCGCACTTCTTCCTGATGTTCTATCTCATAATTCTGTATTTCATCTGTTTTTAACGCATCTATCTGTGTCATATACAATTCCTCTTTTCTGTCGATTATTATAATTGTAATAATCGAAACGTCAAATGTCCACCCCCTAAAAAATGTTCTTTTTCCCGCTGTCTTCTCGCCTTTTATTATTTTTGTTAACATCTACCATACCAATCGATTATCTTCCGGAAATATTGATAATTTTCAATAAGTTTTTTCTCTTTTCAGGTTGCGTGTGAAAGTTTTTATGGTATAATTATTCGTATGAACATAGGTGTCAGGTTTCGCTATTTCCTGATACCTTTTTCAAATTTGACTAAAGGAAAGAGGGAGATTTTATGCAGTCAAACATTATTGTAACCGCTGTCGTTGTTATTTATCTTCTTGTTATGTTATTGATCGGTTATCTGTCATCCAAGAAGATTGAATCCAACACAGACTTCGTTGTTGCCGGAAGACGACTCGGACCGCTTTTGATGGCCGGAACTCTTGCTGCTACTGAGATTGGTGGAGGAAGTTCTCTCGGTGTTGTTCAGCAGGGTATGGAAAGTCACGGACTCAGTGCCGCATGGTACATTATCACAATGGGATTCGCTTTTGTGATTCTTACATTCCTTGCACCTAAATTCCGTGCAGCAATGGTTAAAACCGTTCCTGAATATTTCCGCCGTCGTTATGGAAAACCTTCAGGAATCATTACATCTTTGATCATGTTCGTTCCATTGATCGGACTGACAGCCGGACAGTTTATCGCATCTTCTGTTATTCTGTCTACAATGCTGAATCTGAATTATAAGACAGCCGTTCTGATCGTAGGTATCGTTGTAACAATTTATGCGATCATGGGTGGTCTTTGGAGTGTTACACTTACTGACTTTGTTCAGGTATTCCTGATCGTGATTGGAATGATCATCGCACTTCCATTTGGAATGAATCTTGCCGGTGGATGGGACAATGTTGTAGCTAATGTTCCTGCTGAAACATTTGACATGTTTAAAGGTTATAATGTAATGGATGTTATTAGTTTAACAATCATGTATGTTGCTACATTTACTGTAGGACAGGAAGCTGTATCCAGATATTACGCTGCGAGAGACGGAAAAGCAGCAAGACAGGATCTGTCCTTGCTGCGATTGTAAACTTTATCTACGCTTTTTTCCAACACTTATGGGAATCATCGTACTTGCACTGATCAACATGGGCAAATTCAATGCTGCGGACTTCCAGGATGTTGGTGCCCGTTATGCACTTCCGGTTCTTGCTATGGAAGCAATGCCGGCAATTATCTGCGGATTGTTATTTGCAGGTATCGTATCTGCCACAATGTCAAGTGCTGACTCAGACCTTCTTGGTGCCGGATCGATCTTTGCAAATGATATTTACAAGATTGTGATTAAGCCTAGCGCATCTGATAAAGAGATCATGGTCGTAACTCGTGTTACAATGGCAGCTGTAGGTGTTTTTGCTACTCTGATTGCATTATTTAATACTTCAAGTATTGTTACAATCCTGATGTTTGCCTTCACCCTTCGTGCCGCAGGTTCTTTCTTCCCATATGTTCTCGGACATTACTGGAAAGGAGCTTCCCAGGCAGGAACCATGCTTCTCTGATCGCCGGAACTATTGTTGTAGTATATCTGGAGCATGTTTCCAAAGGAAATCTGTTCGGTCTGCACTTCAATCAGCCGATCGTACCTGGACTGGTTGCTGCGTTGATTGCATTCCTTATCTTCTCACTGGTTATGCCTCCAAAGAAGCAGACAACAGAGCTTGCACCTGAAGAGTAATTTTCAGGAATCATATGCCAGACATAAATCTATAAATATACTAAAACTTCTTTTTAAAAAATAGCAGATATAAGAAACAGCAAGGCTACTGCCAAAAGCATTATTATTAAAATGCTTTCCCGACAGTAACCCTGCTGTTTCTATTTTTGTTTGGATTTCTCTTTTTGTTCAGATTTCTCTTCTTATTTAAATTACTTTATGCTCCAGCCATTTTCTGCTGTGGAATCGCCAGGTGAAAATAATACTTCTGACCGTCCAGTCCGCAAACATTCCGATCCATACTCCCATCGGGCCAAATCCCATTACACGGATCAGAAATACACACAGCAGAATCTGCATGCCCACATTGTACAGCAGGATGTGATCATAGAAAATTTTGCATCCCCTGCTGCTCTCAATCCATATGCCGGAACAAATGACATAACCCATACAAGCGGTTTTACAATCGTGATCCACATTACCATATGGAAACACATCTTCGCACTCTCCGGTTCCATACCGCCGAGAATCGTAATTGGTTTCGTCAGTGCAAAAACAATCACACAGCTCGCAGCCATAACGATCTCAGCAATCACGCAAAGCTTTTTGATGTAATAAACTGCCTCATCCTTCCGGTCAGCTCCCAGACATTGACCTACAATTGTCATCAATCCGATTCCGACTCCGATACCACCGATTCCGTTCAGATTCTCCAGAATGTTCGTCATTGCCTGCGCAGCGATTGCTGTTGTTCCAAGTGTTGATACTGTGGACTGAATCGCCAGCTTTCCTAACTGGAACATACTGTTCTCCACACCGGATGGAATTCCGATTCCAAGGATCCTGCGGATCATTCTCCAGTCTGGACGGATTTTCAGATAATCTCGTACCACAATTGGCTGACGATCCAGACGAAGCTCTGCCAATACTACAACCGCACAGAAAATACGTGAAATCAAAGTTGCCAGTGCAGCTCCCGCGACTCCCATATGGAAGCCCCAGATCATAATTGCATTTCCGACAATATTCATCACGTTTGATACCATTGAAATGAGCATCGGATCTCTCGTGTTCTCCTGTGCCCTGAAGATCGATGCCGCTGCATCATACGCCGCAATAAACGGAAATGATAATGCAGTGTAGAAGAAATAGATTTCAGATGCTCTCATAACATCTGCTTCAACTGCTCCAAAAATCAGGTGAAGTAACGGTTTCTGAAAAATAAGACAAAATGCGCTGACAGCTACTGATATAAGAGTGATGATAAATAGTACCTGTCGTGCAGACTCATTTGCCCGTTCTTTATTCCCCTGTCCAATGTACTGGGCGCAGACGATCGCACCTCCGGCTGCCAATGCGGAAAATGCCTGAATCACCAATATGTTAATGGAATCCACGAGCGATACTGCTGAGATTGCCGCGGATCCTACATTACTAACCATCATCGTATCCGCGGTACCCATGATGGAATTCAATAACTGTTCCAGTATGATTGGTACTAAAAGAGCACGGATCATCTTGTTGCTGAACATATGTTGTTGATTTATGTTCGCGTTCATTTATACTCCCCCTGATCTTGTTACTACTTAGATTGTCTTTTTACATTACGACTTAGTATACACCCGGCGAATGTAAAATTTCTATACTTTAACCTGTTTCTATTTGAGTACAATTAAATATAACTAGAAAAAAGATCTTCATGCCAGACATTTTAAGTCTGCATGAAGATCTTGTCTCTTACTCTTTATTAACTATTCTGCTTATTCCAGAATGGTTGTCTCCTCAACTTTATCTGCCTGAGCTTCTTTCTTCTCTGTAAGCTTTTTAATTCCCTGAATTGCTACGATTACTCCAAGGATAAGAAGCAGAACAGCAAAGATCAGCTGTAATGTATTTCCAAGGCTCAGACCTGTTGTCATAAACTGACCTCCCAGTTTACAGATTGTCATTCCAAGTGCTGTAAATGTTACTGCCATCATAAAGACCATTGGAATCCAGAGCATTGCTCCCTGACGTTTTGTCTTCTTAAGGAATACTGCACATGCAATCAGTGCAAGTACTGACAGAAGCTGGTTTGCTGATCCAAACAGTGGCCAGATTTCTGCATATCCAACCTTTGCAAGTAAGTATGCAAGTACCAGTGTAATAACTGTTGAGAAATATTTATTGGTTGCTACTTTCTTGTACAATGGCAGATTATCCATATCTGTGTCATCATCGATAAAGAATTCCTGGAAAGAAAGTCTTCCGACACGTGCAACGGAATCAAGTGATGTCAATGCAAATGCTGATACTGCAAGGTTGATCAGTGTAAATACAAGTGAATGCGGTAATCCGATCACTTCAAGGAAGTTTGCGATTGCTCCTGCAAAAATCTGTGGCTGTGTTGTCAGTCCCTGTGCTGCTGCCTCGCCGTCAGCGAAGGAAGCAACTGCGATCAGTGCGATTACAGCAAGCATACTTTCCATGATCATTGCTCCATAAGATACTGGGAGCATGTTCTTCTCACTCTTAATCTGCTTAGAAGCAGTTCCTGAAGATACCAGTGAATGGAATCCGGATACAGCTCCACAAGCAATTGTTACAAACAAAATCGGGAACATATAACTTCCATCTACATTGAAGCTTGTAAAAGCCTTCAGATTACAGGATGGATTTGCTATAAATACTCCTACAACAGCTGCTGCAATCATAAAGATCAGCAAGTAACTGTTCAGGTAATCACGTGGCTGAAGAAGCATCGTTACCGGTGCGACACTGGCAATCAGAATGTAAATAAAGATCAGGATATGCCATGTCTCTCTTGTCAGATACATCGGGAAATAAAGTCCAAGTGCTACCGCTGCAACAAGCATAACAATCGCAATTGCTGTATTAACCCACTTATTCAGTTTGGCATATTTCAAAATGCAGCCAAGTGCTACCGCTTCTACAATAAAAAGCATTGATGTTGTTGCAACAGCACCATTTGCTGCTACTTTACTTATAGTTCCTGCATCATCAGCTACGAATCCATTGAATGTTCCTGCAACTACATCCGCAAATGCAGCAACAACAAGAATACAGAATAACCAGCAGAATAACAGGAATAATTTCTTTCCGAGTTTACCGATATACTCCTCGATAATATAACCAATTGTACGTCCTTTGTTTTTTACAGAAGCATACATGGATGCAAAATCCTGCACTGCTCCGAAGAAAACGCCTCCGATCAGAATCCATAAAAGCACCGGAAGCCATCCAAAGATTGCTGCCTGGATCGGTCCATTGATCGGTCCTGCTCCTGCGATAGATGCGAACTGATGACCAAATACGATATTCGTATCTGCCGGCACATAATCTACGCCGTCTTCCAGCTCATAAGCAGGAGTCTTTGCATTCGGGTCAATTCCCCATTTCTTCTCGAGATATCTTCCATAGAAAAGATATCCTCCACCTAATACAACGATGGCAATGACCATCATTATACTCCGTTCATTTTCTTTCCTTCCTTTCTTAACTATAATCCAGATGCTCTAGTCAATAAATAGATCGCACTCTGTTTTTATGTTAAGAGTTTAGCACTTCATTGCGCTAAATTCAAGAAGGATTTTATATAATTTTTATGTTTTTTTAAGATTTTGGATAAACATATTGCACAAGGGGGTTTTTATTGGTTTTCTTTAATCCTCCTGTAGAATGTAGATTTTGATAATTTGGTTGCCAGTAAAGCTTCTTCTAATGGAATTTCTTTCTTTTGAAAACGAGAAATAATTTCCTCAAGAAATTTATCATCTATCTCTTTTCGCTTTCTTCCTTTATATTTTCCTTTTTCCTTCGCCAAAGCAATTCCCTTTTTCTGTTGTCGTTTTCTAAGCTGCTCATCCATCTGAAACATACCTTCCAATACGGGCATCCAGTTTTTATAATCTTCAACGTTCAGATTAATTTTTTCCTGTTTTGATTTTAATCGAATTCCATAATGCATTAAGCGATTCAGCATCTTTACGCAGGATCTTGAATCAGTTCCCAAAGAAGAAATATTTTCAATAATGATTTCATCCCCATATTGTCCCTTCTCAATACATGCTTTCAACTCTCTGGCATTTTCAACTTTTTTACTAACAGTTTCTTCTCTTGCACGCTCTACAATCAAATTATCAATTGCAGCACGAAGATCTGTCCTGATCAGCCACTCCAATCTGTCATAATAGTCAAGTCCTACACTGTCTAACAATTCCCACAGATCTTCTCTGGAACTTCCAGGCGTCCTCTCTGTAATGAATACCGGCACATAATTAACTCTGTAATAATGATCCAGGCGTAAATCCATATCAATCCCCGGAATTCCCTGAAATACTCTAGTAGAAAGCGTATCTATAATCGGCCAGAATGGAGAAATAATATATTGAAATTCTTCATTTTCAAACTCCTCATACGTGATCCTTCCAACCTGAATCTTTTCATTTTCCTTTGTAACAGCTTTAATAATTCCACTATTTCGATAATTGGTACTTCCTTAATCGGTGTCGTGTATTCATTTCTTGCAACCCAATCTGTTCTTACATATGTGCTCATATAATATTCACCACCTCAATCTGATATCTTAATAAATCATCTGTCACCTGTTAATTTCTCAAATGGATTCTCTATCATTTTCTGATATCGTACCAACAAAATCTCTTTATAAAATCTTTTTCTTATCTTTGAAATTTCATTTATTGAATCAATCATTTTTTCAACGTTTGTCATATTAATTCTTGGCTTTATTCTAATTAGTGCCTCATTGCATTCTTTGTAATGTAAACTATTAATCAATTCATAATACGAACTCTTCTGCCCTTTTAATAAAATCTGTGATGTTGGAAATTGATAAACTCTTTTCTCCATCTCTTCTTTTGATTCCATTATTTTTGAAAGTTTTTCATCTGTATTCAGGCGTGGAAATAAAGAAGATCCATTATCGTAGACCGGAGCCATACGGTACCGATTATCTTTCTTTAAAAACCCCCAGTTTGAACCATGTCGGTCAAAATTCCCAATCCAGGCATCGATCAAATACATATCCCAAAAATGCCGCACTGTCTCTTCTACATTAGTAAGCTTCATATTCTCTTCCAACATGAGCATGATGTCTTCATATGTGTATTTATATCTTTCTCTGCTTTGTTCTAAAGTACTGTCTCCCACGTCATTAAACGGCACGAAAATTTCATCACCACCAATAAAATCCTTCATCACCACTACAGGAAGACCATCACATTTTCCTAGAAATGTTTCCTGAGCTTCTATTCCTGCTATTCTAAAAAGGTGTGAACCGATATATTCTGATAAATAACTGCAAGTTAATCCCTGTGGTGAATTCTTAGCATATTTCACAATATAAGGCTCTCCCTGAATCAAAATCCCTTTTTTTCTTTCAGCACCTGTATAATATCGACCACTTGATTTATATTTTGAATAATCCATTTTTCTTCACACCTCTCTTTTTCCCATCATAACATTTTACGTTTTGTAGTGTCAATAGGGTGTATTTTTATTTTGATACTTTTCCCAAAAATAAGCTGTAAATTGTCAACTCGAACAATCTACAGCTTTCTTATTCCACATTATTCCGCATCAAAATCTGTCTCAAACACGCCTTCCGGTGTTCGCATTGTCAAAATCCCCAGGTTGAAATCTTCATCCTGAATCGTGATATGATACTCAAAAATCACATCATCTTCGAACTTGGATAACAATACATAACTTCCATTCTCTTTTCCGTCAATCTGATCACAGATGTCATTGTATACATCTTCTCCGGAGATTGCTCTCGGATAACCGCTTGCTTTAATTTTTGCTTCGATTGCTTCGTATAATTCTTTCATTTTCTTATTGTCCTTTCTGTTGTCATGAATCACTCTATTATTTTGACCAGGTCGGTTCTTCATCTCCTGTATAATTAAACCGTCCGTCATTTTTCTCTTCTAGTGCTTTAATCATATGATATGTATACTCATTATACGGTGTCGGAATTCCAAGTTCCTTTCCCATACGGATCAGTGCACCTGAAAACATATCAATCTCTGTGTGTCTTCCTGCATCCAAATCCTGCAAAGTAGAATAACGCGCAGATGGTGGTACTGCACTTCCACGCCCGGAAGACGCCTCAGTCTTACTCAGATCGATTCCTTTCGCATGTGCAATTGCTTCCAGTTCTCCTTTCAGTCCATCACTGATTGCCTTCATATGCACACTGTCACGGTAACATCCAACTCCCGCGCCGAGAATTGCCTGTGGCAGATTGTTACAGACATTCAGCCGAAACTTGCTCCACATCTCTTCTCTTGCATACTCTGTCGCCCGGAAATGGATTCCGGTATCCTTGAACAGTTCTTCGATTGCCCTGATGCGATCACTATCGTAAGGTGCAGTAAGTTCGCCAAAAATAATTCCGATTGTTGTCTCAGGATCAAAATGATATCCATCTTCTTCCTTATGTGAAGCGACCTTGATCACTGCCGGAAGAAGATGCTCCACTCCTACTTTTTCTGCAATAATCTCTTCACTGTCTACCCCGTTCATCAGACTCATAATTACCGTATTCTCCGTGGTTGCTTTCTGGATACTTTCCAATGCCGCCGAAAGTGAGCCATACTTCAATGCAACAATCAGTAAATCGACAGCGTCTGTTTCTCCGGGATTCCATACTTCGGGATGGTATATTTTTCCGTTAATTGTGCATCCATTCTGTTTCAGTCTCTCTGCTCGTTCTCCTTCTGCGATCACTCCAAGCTCTATGTCATTTCTGCTCGATAATCCCCAGATTACATAAGAGCCTACTGCTCCGGCACCGAGGACTGCCACTTTCTTAATTTTCATTCATTTCTCCATTTCTTATCTGATCAACACTTTTTTCCCTTCAAAAACAAAACCATAATGATGTATTCTTTCCTGCTCTTTGCACTATACAAAGATGCTGTTCGCAGTACTTTGCGAACAGCAATCACTCGTAAGTATTATACACTATCTTTCCCAAAAGAAACAGTACTATCTTACTCTTCCATCAGATCCGCTATCTGATACTTTGTCAGATCAACCTTTCCATCTACTACTTCCACACCGTCTTCTCTCAAAAGCTCTGCCTGTACATCTGCTCCGCCAAATGCAAATGCTCCGGCAAGCTCGCCTTTCGCATTCACAACACGGAAACATGGAATGTGATCCGGATCCGGATTCTTATGAAGCGCATTTCCAACTGCTCTTGACATCTTTTCATTTCCTGCCATCTTCGCAACCTGTCTATAGGTTGCCACATGCCCTTTTGGAATCCGTTTTACAGCTTCATAAATTCTTTTTGTAGGACTGTCTGTCACAAGATCATAGCTCTCACCGATCATCCGTTCAATATCCTTGTCCGGAACAGATCCATCCAGAATAATTGTGTTCCAAGGCTCTTTATTCTGATGATATCCCGGAATTACCGATGGATACGCTGCACGCCAGAAATCTCTCCATCTCGAATCCGTCTTTACATTCAAATGGATCAATTCGTCTTTTTCGTAAATCCACAAAAATATCTTTTTCCCCGGCTTTACACGGATCACCTGCCATCGTTGGTCTTTAAAAGGCCTGTCTTCATAGCTGTCCGGGAAAGTTAATCCATAGGCAGCAGCTTCTTCTCTTGTTTTCATCTCATCTTACCTCTCATATTTTCATTTACGTAATTATTTTCCAAACCGGAAGGACAGATAATAGACATAATCATTCTTCTCCCTAAAATTTCCCTGCTCCATTTCTTTTACCGGAATTGCTTCCAATCCATCTTCTCCGTAAATCAATGCCATCAGACCCTGTTCTGTATCCCGCTGAATCGGAACTTCACCTTCCACTTGTGTCGCACTTCTTCCATAATATTCTCTGTTTTCTACATTTTCCAGAATCGGAAAATCTGTAGAACATTTAGAATAATCGTCTGCTATGATCAATTTCACTCGAAACAATTCAAAATCCGGTATCACAGCAATCACACCTCTTTTAGCCGATTCGATCCCATCATAGTCCAAATCTGCCACTTTACTTTTATTAATCAATTCTCCCGCCTGATACTCTGACAAATAAATTGTCAATGTCTTATACTCTTCTTTTGCATAAAAAATTAAAAAGATATGCCCCATCTGCTCCCGACAATAATTCTGCGGTTTTCATTTCTGCACTTGTCCGGTCAACTGCTGTAATATAATTCTTCGGCTGCATCACCTTATGAACGAAAACTGCTCCTAAAACCAGAACCATGATTACTGCAAATGTCGTTACCACTGCTAAAATGCTCTTTAAATTTTTCTGTTTCTTTTTACTATCTTTCGTAACTTGTATAATGTTGTCTTCTGACTTTTTTTCTACATTTTCTGCGTCAATATCCTCCCCTGCAAGAAATTCATTTATGCTGATTCCCAATATCTCACATAGTTCCATATAAACCGACACATCAGGTAAGCAAACGCCTCGTTCCCATTTTGATACTGATTTGTCACTCATATTTAATTTTTCTGCAAGCTGTTTCTGCGTCATTCCCAGGGCTTTCCGTTTCCCTGCAATATATTTTCCAATTTTAACAAGATCCATACATTTCACCTACTTTCTGTTTACACTAAGCATAAAGGATATTTCCCAAAATGAACACCCCTTTGGAGTAGAATTTGACACCTATTCTTTTTTCTTGCATATTTTAAACGAGAATCTTATATCACTCTGGAGGATTTATGAAAAAGAAATTGATTTCCATAATACTCGCTTCTGCTCTGACTGTTGGACTGTTATCAGCCTGCGGTTCTGATTCTTCCAAAGATAATGATGCAAATTCCAAAATCGACACAACAGAAACCGGCTCCAACACAACCAAATCAGATACCAGTTCTGCTCCTGTCTCTGTGACATTGAACGAGGTAGCCCATTCTATCTTCTATGCCCCTATGTATGTTGCCATTGAAAATGGATATTTTGAAGATGAGGGAATTGAACTCACTCTCGTAACTGGTTTTGGAGCCGACAAGACAATGACTGCTGTCATCTCCGGTGAAGCTGATATTGGATTCATGGGATCAGAAGCATCCATCTACACATATAACGAAGGTGCTAACGATTCTGTCGTCAACTTTGCCCAACTGACTCAGCGCGCCGGTAATTTTCTTGTTGCCAGAGAAGAGATGAAAGATTTTAAGTGGACTGATTTAAAGGGGAAAGATGTTCTTGGTGGTAGAAAAGGTGGTATGCCGGAAATGGTATTTGAATATATTTTAAAGAAAAATGGAATTGATCCACAAACAGACCTCGACATCAACCAGGGAATTGATTTTGGTTCCACTGCTGCCGCCTTTTCAGAGGGAAGTGGAGACTTTACTGTTGAATTCGAGCCAAGTGCAACCGCTTTGGAAATGGAAGGAAAAGGATATGTTGTAGCCTCACTTGGTACTGACAGCGGCTATGTTCCTTACACTGCCTACAGCGCAAAGAAGAGCTATCTCGACAAACATTCTGAGATTATCCAATCCTTTACAAATGCGCTTCAAAAAGGTATGGATTTTGTTCAGATTCACACGCCAGAGGAGATTGCTTCCGTGATTGCCCCACAATTTCCTGAAACAGACCTTAAAACCATCACAGCGATTGTAAACCGTTATTATACACAGGACACCTGGAAAGCAGATCTTATATTTGAAAAAGAGAGTTTCGAGCTACTTCAGGATATTCTGGAAAGTGCCGGTGAACTGGATTCACGCGCTCCTTATGAAAAACTTGTCACAACTGAATTTGCCAAAAAAGCGATGGAATAAATCATTTCTTGCAGAAGAAAACGCATTCCACTATAATAAAAAGGAAGCCAGACTTCTGGCTTCCTTTTTTCAAAAACGCAATAACAAAACAAATTACTTTTTTCGAAAGGACATTGTATTACTATGATTGATAAAAAACTGATTCCTTACGGGGGACTTAAGAAAGAACCATTTTCAGGTACACATCACGGAATGCGCTATTTCTTTCGCGGAGATGACGGAAAAAGCAGCACAACCTTCACCGTATTCATTTATCCAGAACCGTGGTGCTTTGAAGATACACCGGAAGAAGAGAAAGAACAGAAGACATTTCCGCTCTCCGATGAAGGAATGGATGAAGCCATTGCCTGGCTTTTCGAACGCTTTGAAACTGAGAAATCCAAATGGTTGAATGCGAGTCGCGATGCAATGCACATTGTGAATCATCAGACTTTCTGATTATAATCCCCAAACATCTTCTTCATATGAACATTCATAATATAATAATACATCGCGATCAGGAGACCTCCTGCCAGCACCCATGCTGCCGGGCTTGCCAGACATACTCCAAGGTAACTTCTTTCCTTCGCTGCGATCAATGCTACCACACCTCTTCCGATCAGTTCAGCAACACCGGCCATCATCGGCAGCAGGCCGTAACCGAGTCCCTGAATTCCATTTCTGTAGATATTCACAATTGCAAGCGGAATAAAGAAAAGTCCGATACATTTCAGATAGATATCCACAGAACTCATGATAATATCCACATCCTCTGAGACAAACAGATAGGTCATGTATTTTCCTACTGTCATGATAAATGTTGCTGCTACAAGAGAGTAACCGATACCAAGAATTGTACACGCCTTGAAACCTTGACGGATTCTCGGTACATTTCCGGCTCCGATATTCTGGGCTCCGTAAGTTGCCATTGTTGTTCCCATCGCTACATATGCCTGTGTCACAACCTGCTCAATCTTACTTGCCGCAGTAAATGCCGCCACAAGCTAGATCCCAAAATATTCAGGGCAGACTGAACCATCATAGTTCCAATTGCCGTGATAGAATATTGCAATGCCATCGGAAGTCCGATCTTTAACTGGATCGCATAAATCTGTCCGCCAACATGCCAGTCTTCCTTTTTCAGGTGAAGAAGCGGAATCTTCCACATAATGTAAATGAGACAGAGTACACCTGATATGCCCTGTGCTACTACCGTCGCGATTGCCGCACCCGGTGCGCCCATCTGAAACACAATGATTAAAAACAGATCCAACACGATATTCAGCAACGCACTGATAATCAGAAAGTATAATGGAATCTTACTGTTCCCCAGTGCTCTTAAAATACTGGATAACAAGTTATAAAGCATCTGCGCCAGGATTCCTCCGCTGACGATCATAATATACTTATATGCATCTGCAAAGATATCTGACGGAGTATTCATCAGATGCAAAAGTGGTTTCATAAATAACATAAAGGTAACCGTAAGAAACAGTCCGATCAACAACGAAAGGATTCCTGCCCCTGCAACGGTGCGCCGCATCCCCTGCATATCTCCCGCACCAAACTTCTGTGCTGTGAGAACAGTAAATCCAGCTGTCATTCCAACCACAAATCCATAGATTAGAAACATAATTGTTCCTGTACTTCCAACCGCGGCAAGTGCTTTCGTTCCAACGAACTTACCTACGATCACAGCATCCGCCATATTATAAAACTGCTGGAAAACATTTCCAAGAAAGATGGGAAATGTAAAACTTAAGATCATCTTCATTGGGCTTCCAACAGTCATATCATTCTGTACTGATTTCATGATGTCCTCCTTTTTCGAAAAAACGTGCTTATTATATACTAGTTTTTCCCTGATGTAAATATCCTGAAAAGGAGTTTTTACATTTCTTTCAAAACGTAATGGTTCACTCAAAAATCATCTATATGGGAAGATACTATTCCAGGAACAGCACTTCTTCCTCCACCAGCTCCAGCGCATCCGGCATTCCTTTTTCCCGGATCTTCTCCTGATTCTCTCTCTGCACAAACCAGGAGATCACAGGCGGATCTGCCTCTTCATTTGCAGGCTTCAGATAATAGTTATCTTCGAACGGAAGCACTGCTTTACTCTCCAATCTAAATGGAATCTGATTCTTTCCACCTTCTCCCCAAATCGGGACAAAATCATGCGCACGATAACCGATATAGTTGATATTTTCTGGGATATTTCTTTGCTCTGTACACAACGTAATCCCCCAGTCTGTCAGCTCTGCTGTATGTTCATCTACATAAACTGCTCTTGTGAAATTCTTGCATCCGGTCAGCCGTGCCGCTTCTTTTCTCTGCGGATTCTGGAACAATTCTTTCGTCTTCCCTGCTGCCACAATCTGCCCCTGGTCGATGATCAGCAGTTCTTCACTGAACCGGTACACTTCATCTCTGCTGTGAGACACCATGATCACAGTACCTCATAATCTTCGAGAAGCTCCAGTAATTCCTGCTGTAGACGGTCCTTCAGATACATATCAAGTGCTGAAAATGGTTCATCCAAGAGAATCACATCCGGTTTGTAAGCCATGATTCTCGCAAGGGCTACCCTCTGCTGCTGGCCTCCGGAAAGCTCTGCCGGGAATCGTTTTTCCAGTCCTGTCAGCTGAAATTTCTCAATCATCTCACGCACACGTTTTGCATTCTCCTGCTTTTTCCCTTTTAATCCGACGGCAATATTCTTTTCCACCGTCATTGTAGGGAAAAGTGCATAATTCTGAAACAGATAGCCAATGTTACGCTTCTGTGGTTTTAAATTCACTTTATTTTCGCTATCGTAAACTGTCTTTCCTTCAATTTTTATCAATCCGCTCTCCGGCGGCTCGATTCCTGCAATACTCTTTAGTGTCATGCTCTTTCCACATCCGGATGCGCCGAGGATTCCGATTCGTTTAGAATCACTTTTAAAATCTATGTTCAGCTCAAATGTATTCAGTTTTCTCTGAATCTTTACTTCTATCGCCATCTCTTACCACCTCTTGACATTCTTCATTTTCTTGCCCGAGATCAGATCATCAGGAAGATCACCAGGAATGCGATCACCATGACAATCGCAACCCACACGCCCGCTGTCATATAGTCTCCGTCCTGAATGACCATTGCAATCTTCTGCGAGATTGTTCCTGTCTTTCCCGGAATATTTCCGGCAAGCATAGATGTCGCTCCATATTCTCCGAGTGCTCTGGCAAATGTAAGAATCGTTCCGGATGCGATTCCAGGTCCTGCGGTCGGGATCACTACTTTCCAGAAGATTTCTGTATCTGACATGCCAAGTGTCCTTCCTGCATAGATCAGATTCACATCGATCTGTTCCATCGCTGCACGGGCATTTCTGTACATCAGCGGAAATGAAATTACTGTGGCAGCAATGATACATCCAAGCCATGTCTGTACTACTTTGATTCCAAAATTTTCAAATAAAAAGATTCCAAACGGTCTTCTCCTGCTGAAGATCAGTAACAGAAAGAAGCCGGCCACTGTCGGCGGAAGTACCATTGGCAAGGTCAGTATTCCATCTATAATAGCCTTTTTCCCCGGAGTTGTCTTCACAACCTTACGTGCCGCATAGATTCCCAGAAAAAAGGAAAATATCGTAGCTACGATTCCTGTTTTTATTGAAATAAATAATGGGCTCCAATCCAGATTCTTCAGGATTTCCATCATTTCATCCATTCTATCATTCACTCTCCTTTACAACTATAAGAAAAAGGCTGTCCGAAACTTTTCATTTCTGGCAGCCTCTACCTCTATAGTAACACATCCGTTACTATCACACTATCTTTATTCTACATTTGTATCGAAGTAATAAGACTCAAATACTTTCTTTGCATTGTCTGACAGAACAAACTTGATGAAATCATCTGCTGCTGCGTTCTGTGCATCATCAGCCTCATCATTTACTACACGTGCGATCGGATAGATTACATTTCCTGTCAGATCATACCCTACTGTCTGAAGAATATCGAGTTCGTCCTCGAATCCATATGTATCAGAGTAGTAAGTTGTTCCAACTTCACAAGATCCTTCCACTACTGCGGAAAGAACCTTGCTTACGTTGTCCTGCTCGCTGATCTCAAGTCCGCCAAGTGCTTCTGATACTTCTTCTGTTGTGATTGCTGAAGGATCATCCACCTTCGGAAGAACTCCCATATTCATAAGTGCGGTTCTTGTATACTTACCTACCGGTACGCTTCCACCGGCAAGTGCAAAGCTTTCTGCTTCGCTTAAGTTATCAAGTCCTGTTACCTTTGTTCCGCTGTCTTTTCTTGTCACAACTACTACCTGGTTGTTTACAACATTCGCTCTTGTTCCGTCTACTACAAGACTGTCGGACTCGAGCTGATCCATCTGCTTCTGTGCTGCTGAAAAGAAGATATCACACTCATATCCTTCTTCAATCTGTGTCAGAAGTGTACCTGAACTGTCTGCATTGTATGTGATCTTTACATTCGGATGCTCTTCATTGTACTGTGTTGCGAGCTCATCCATTACATTCTTTAAACTGGCTGCAATAAATACCTGGATCTCTGTTTCTTCTTCATCACTGCCTTTGTTGTCAGTTGCTTCTGTTTTTGCTGTGTCGTCTGTCTTTTCGTCGGCTTTGGATCCACATCCAGCCATAGAAAAACACCATTACGGCTGCCATCATTGCTGCTAAAATTC
>ENA-OQHY01000442-OQHY01000442.1-human-gut-metagenome-genome-assembly--contig:-NODE-442-length-23566-cov-2.029950_pt1 | contig 23566 bp, 27 predicted proteins | sample MGYA00242570_ERZ504733 | MGnify/ENA primary metagenome ERZ504733 (study PRJEB26092, sample SAMD00036219) | human gut metagenome | host: Homo sapiens | study: EMG produced TPA metagenomics assembly of... | reverse complement strand
CTACCGGAATTAAAATATTTAATACGATTGCAACAACCGCTGCCGGAACAATACCGGAACCGCCAAATACATAGCTGACCCAGGATGGAGCTGATTTAATACATCTGCTGTTGAACCAAGTCCATAGCCAAATCCAAGTGCAACTGACATAATAGTTACTGCACGGGAATCAACTCCATCTTTTGTAAGCAGTTTAATACCACTTACTACAATAGAGGAAAACATCATAACTGCCGCTCCGCCAAGTACAGACTGTGGCATAATTTCCACTAAAGCTGCAACCTTTGGCACAAGACCGCAGATAATCAAAAAGATGGCTCCCATTGAGATTGCAAACAGATTGACAATCTTTGTCATACCTACAAGACCAACATTCTGGCTGAATGAGGTATTTGGAAGTACACCAAATAAAGAACCAAAAGCAGAACCAAAACCATCACACACAACACCACCGGATAATTCTTTATCGGTTGCCTCACGGTCTAATCCGCCTTCTGCGACACCTGAAATATCTCCGATTGTTTCAACTGCAGTTACAATAAACATGATTAAATACGGAATAATTGCTTTTAAATCAAACGTCATTTTAACCGGCATAAATTTCGGAATTTCAAACCAGGATGCATCTGCCACTTTAGACCAGTCAATCACCCAGGAACAGGTCTGCACAACACCCTCTGCATCCGTATATGTAGTTGGAAGCACCAATGCCATAATCACACAGGCAATATAACCTACGATAATTCCCATTAAATAGATGCAGAACTTGTCATTCCTTTTGTAAAGTGCTTGAATAAAATAACAGAAACCAAAACCAAAGTACCAACAAATAAATTCGGAATAGAGCCAAAGTCTCCATTTGAATTTCCTCCACCAAAGGAATTAATTCCAACACTGATAAGAGAAAGCCCAATCGCTGTTACAACTGTACCGGTTACCAATGCCGGGAAAAACTTTCTTAATGGTTTTAAGAAGAATCCCAGAACACCTTCCATCAGACCGCCAATTAAACAGGCTCCCATAATCGCTCCATAAGCTAAAACGCCTCCACCGCATGAAGCAACAATTCCTTTTGAAACACCGATAAACCTGAACTTGTTCCCATTACAATCGGTAACCTTGAGCCAACCGGTCCTATCGTCCAAAGCTGGATTAACGTAACAATACCAGCAATTAACATTGCATTTTGTAAAACCGGACGCATCAGTCCTGCATCTGCCAGTCCACACATTCCTCCGATAATCAGAATCGGCGTCAGATTTCCGACAAACATTGCAAGCACATGCTGCATACCAAGCAGTATGGCTCTCCCCAGTGGAATTCGTCCTTCCAGTTCATACTCACTCGTGTACTCTACTTGTTTTTTTTCTTTTCCCAAACCTTTTTTTCTCCTTTCGCAATTTCGACCCATCATTTTTACGGGCTTACGCTTCTACGCTTTTGTTTGGCAACGCTGTACCGCTTAAATTCCGCTGTTTATTATATCCAAAGTTCATTCTGACGTCAATATAGAAATCGTTCTTTTTTTTCTTCCATTATTTTCCAATAATTTCAGCAGTATTAATAAAAGAATACGGAGTTGTCTGGTATACATAATAATTCAGCCAGTTTGTATATAAATTGTTTGCATGAGAACGCCATAAAAGCAATGGTCTGTTTTCCGGATTATCATCCGGATAATAGTTCTTCGGAATTTCAATATCCAGCCCTTTACTCTTATCTCTTTTATATTCTCCGTCCAGAGTAACACGGTCATATTCCGGATGTCCCATCACGAAAATCTGACGTCCATCTTCTGCCATGCATAAAAATACTCCTGCTTCGTCCGATTCTGCAAGTACAGTTAATGCTTCACAGGCATGAATCTCTGCTGCCGGAACCTCTGTGTGACGGGAATGTGGTGCCCAAAACTCGTCATCAAATCCCCGAACCAGCGGAATCTTTCGATTCTCTACACGATGTCTAAACAATCCAAAGACTTTTTTTATCCATCAGTCTCTTTTTCAGACCATAATGGTAATATAATCCTGCCTGTGCTCCCCAGCACAGATAGATTGTAGATGTGACATTGGTTTTTGTCCAATCCATAATCTGTGTTAATTCTTCCCAATAATCTACCTCTTCAAACTCCATCTGTTCCACCGGTGCACCGGTAATAATCATTCCATCAAATTTTCTATGTTTTACTTCAGAAAATGTTTCATAAAACTTATTCAAATGGCTGGTCGCTGTATTTTTTGCCTCATGGGTTGCCACCATCATAAAAGAGACATCCACCTGAAGCGGAGTATTTGATAAAGAACGAAGCAGCTGAAGTTCCGTATCTTCTTTTAACGGCATCAGATTTAAAATTAAAATTTGAATCGGACGGATATCCTGATGTGAGGCACGCTTTTCATCCATCACGAAAATATTCTCTTTCTCCAGAATCTCTTTTACAGGTAAATCACTTTGTATTTTAATTGGCATTGTTTTTTTATCCTTTTCTGTTTTTACATAAGAGGGGCAATCAGACGAAGAACTTTTCCCTCTATCCTTGTTGCAAGTTTTAGTTTTTTATAATCAGCTAATGATATATGGATACACTTTTTCATTGTCTCTTCAAAGTCTTCTTCAATTTTTTGGATTTCAGAATTCTCATAGAAAAAGACACCACATTCAAAATGATGATAAAAACTTCGATAATCCAGATTCACAGTTCCTACGACTGCTTTCTTGTTATCAGAAACAAATATCTTTGCATGCACAAAGCCTGGTTTATATTCCGAAATTTTCACACCTGCCTCTAATAATTCATTATAATACGTCTTAGCAAGTGCAAATGCATATTTCTTATCCGGAATGTGTGGCATAATAATTGAAACTTCTACTCCACGCTTTGCCGCATAGGTCAGTGCACTAATCATTTCGTAATCTAAAATCAGATACGGTGTCATAATATGTACATACTGGCAGGCAGTATTTAAAATATCCAGATAAATCTGTTTTCCGACACGTTCTGTTCCATAAGGCATGACATCATAAGGAATCACATAACCATCTTTTTCCTTTAACATTGATTTTGGTGTCAGATACGCTTCATAATCCGGTTCTTGTTTTTCTGTTGTATGCCACATTTCCAAAAACATACAGGTAAATTTCTGTACGGCATCTCCGGTTACCATTACTGCGGTGTCTTTCCAGTGACCAAATCGTTCTTTTTTATTAATGTATTCATCTGCAAGATTTGTTCCTCCTGTAAAAGCCACTTTTCCATCAATCACAACAATTTTTCTGTGGTCGCGGTTATTATAATGACTGGAAAAGACCGGACGAATTGGTGCAAACATTTTGCACTGGATTCCATACTTTTTCAATAATTTGGGATAAAAATTCGGAAGCAGTGTCAGTTCACACATTCCATCATACATAACACGTACTTCTACTCCGGCCTTCACTTTTTCCTGTAAAATTTCAAGCACAGACTCCCACATATATCCTTCTTCTAAAATAAAATATTCCAGGAAAATAAATTTTTCTGCTTTCTTAAGCTGTTTTAACAATTCCGGAAACTGGTCATCTCCTAGTGGAAAATATTGAATCGTCGTGTTTTGATAAACCGGACAATTCCCCATGTTCCAGGAGATAATCTGCCATCCGCCCCATCTGTGGATTTTCTTCTTTTAACGTTTCAAATGTTTTCTCGTCCTGTTTTAAATAGACTCTTGATTTTTCACCCAGCACACGAAGCCTTTGATAAATTACTTTTGTTCCAGGCTGTATCATAATATAGGTATAAAACAGTGCTCCAAAAACCGGAAAAAGTAAAAGCGGAAGCATCCACACCAGCTTAAAATCCGGATTGCCCCGACTGTTAAAAATATGAAGCAGGGCAATTAAACCTAAAACACTGAATCCGGCATATACAATCCCGCTATACTCTTTCGCCCAGAAAAAAGTGACACCAAGAAGCAAAAACTGAATGATAAATGCAACAGCCACAATCAGGGTACGACCAAAAATAATCGTTTTAATCCCTCTAATTCCTTTTATCTGCCATTCTTTTTTCATAAATCAAGTCTGCCTTCTTTCTCTATTGTACCGATTCTGCAAGTTTTAAAAAATCTTCTTCCGAAAGAATTGGGATTCCCAGTTCTTTCGCCTTTTTATTTTTAGATGAAGAGGATTCTGTGTCATTGTTAATCAGATAATCCGTTTTCTTGCTGACACTTCCGGTTACCTTTCCACCCCTATTTTCAATAAATTCTTTCATTGCATTTCGGTTTTCAAATTGGTTCACACTTCCTGTTATGACAAACTGTTTTCCCGACAGCGGATTTCCCGTTTCTATTTTCATTTTTTCAAACGTCAAATAAGTCAGCAAGTGTTCTAACTTTCTCTGATTTTTTTCATTTTTAAAATAATCCGTCACACTTTTTGCAATGACTGAACCAATTCCCTCTATCTGACTGATAGTTTCTTCATCCGCCTGCATCAGTTTTTGCAGGTCATAATCAAATTCTTTGCAAAGCACCTTTGCATTTGCAACTCCAATATTTGCAATCCCAAGCGCATAGACCAGCCTTGGAAGCGTTGTATGAGAAGATTTTTTGATGTTCTCAATCAGATTTTCATACGATTTTTCACCAAATCCATCCATCTCTATAATCGCATCTTTATAATGTTCCAATTCATAAATGTCACCAAATTCTTTGATAAATCCATTTAAGATAAATTTTTCAAGTGTTGCCTCTGATAACCCGTCAATATTCATTGCATCCCGACTCACAAATAACGTAAAGGACTTGATTTTTTTGCCTGACACTCCGGATTCGTACAGATTAGTACCTCCACGTCATTACTTTTTTGTATCTTTGTCGGCTCTTTGCAGACCGGACAGGAGTCAGGAATGGTTAAATTTCTGCTTCTTGTAAGATTCTCTGCAATCTGCGGAATAATCATATTTGCCTTATAGACTTCAATGCGGTCTCCAATTCCAAGTTCCAGCTCTTTCAAAATACTGATATTATGCACACTTGCACGGCTTACCGTTGTTCCCTCCAGTTCAACCGGCTCAAAATGGCCACCGGATTAATCAGTCCGGTTCTTGATGGGCTCCACTCAATTTCCTTTAACGTTGTCTCACGGATTTCATCTTTCCATTTAAAAGCAAAAGCATTTCTTGGAAACTTTGCGGTACTTCCGAGAGAATCTCCATAAGCAATATCATCGTATAATGCCACCAGTCCATCGGACGGAAAATCATTGTGGAAATTTTATCTGAAAAATACTGTATTGTTTCTTCCAGATTTTTGCTGTCCACCATACGATATTCCACAATATCAAACCCCTGCGTTTTGAGCCATTCAAACTGACACGCTCTTGAATTGTTAAAATCCACTCCTTCTGCACGAACCAGAGAAAACGCATAAAAGTATACATTTCGTTTTGCTGTAATTTCATTATTTAATTGACGCACGGAACCACTGCACAGATTTCTTGGATTTTTATACTTTGCATCTACATCTTCAATCTGTTTATTGATTTTTTCAAAGTCAGAATAAGAGATAATTGCTTCCCCTCTCAATATCAGTTCTCCTTGATAGGCAATCTGAAGCGGCACATTCTTAAACACTTTTGCATTGTTGGTGATAACTTCTCCCACTATTCCATTTCCACGAGTGACCGCTTTTTTTAATTTCCCATCCTGATATGTCAGTACAATCGTCAGACCATCCATCTTCCAGGAAAGCACTGTTTTTTGATTTCCCACAAAGTTTTTCAGCACTTCTATCTCTTTTGTCTTATCCAAAGAAAGCATCGGTGTCTCATGCGTTTCTTTTGGAAGCGCATTGACTGCTTCATAGCCAACTGAAACCGTCGGGCTTCCCGCAAGCGTAATTCCGGTTTCTTCTTCCAGTGCTTCTAGCTCATCATAAAGCTTATCATACTCATAATTGCTTATAATTTCTCTATCCTCTTGATAATAAGCTCTTCCTGCCTTATTTAACAATTCGACGAGTTCCTTCATTCTTTCTGTCTGGTTCACATTTCTTCCCCCTTTCTTTTTTGATTACGGTTGTTTCCGAAGAGTCTTTAATTATTTCCTGCAATGTTTTCATTTCCTGTGCCGTCACTTCCCGATACGATCCAACCGGTAAATCACCCAGTTCAATATTCATTACCCGAATCCGCTTTAAGCGTTTTACTTCATATCCGAGATACTGACACATTCTTCGTATCTGTCGGTTTAAACCCTGCGTTAAGATAATACGAAAACTTTTTTCTCCTGTTTGAATGACACGGCATTTTCTGGTTTTGGTTCCTAAAATCGGAACACCATCCTGCATTTTTTTGATAAATTCTTTCGTAACCGGCTTATTTACCGTCACAACATATTCTTTCTCATGCTGATTGCCGGAACGCATCATTTTATTGACGAGTTCTCCCTGATTGGTCAGTAAAAGCAGTCCTTCTGAATCTTTATCCAGCCTTCCTATATAATATATCCGGATTGGATAATTAATATAAGAAATCACATTCTTTTTTACATTTGGATTTGCTGTACATTCAATTCCACGCGGCTTATGAAATGCTAATAATACTTCTTTTCTTCACGGATGATTTTCTTTCCATCAATGCAGATTTCCGTTTCATCTGACACCTGCATTCCCATCCGGGCAGTTTCGCCGTTTATTGTGATTCTTCCTGCCTCCACCAGACGGTCTGCCTCCCGTCTGGAACAGACTCCTGCATCACTTAAATATTTGTTTAAACGCATCTTTACTCCTTTTCTATTCTTGCGTATCCATCCTTATCGCAATAGAAAAAGTATACCATATCTTCTCCTGCAAAGCAAAGAAAAGCCCGAAAAGAACTCCTCTTGAAATCTTACTTGCCAAATCCAAGAGTGCAAGCGTATAATAGACAGGTACATAGAAACGTTATTCTTCTTTTTTTATTTGAAAAACATTTTTTCAAAACAAAATCTGCGGGCAATTGTAGAGCTGTGCCAGCGTTGCTAAAAGAAGAATGCCTGAATTACAAAGGGGTAAAAACACATTATGAAAAACTCAAAGAAAACTGTGGGTATCATCCTGACTTACCTGTATTGTCGGAGTGATTTTGATTTTGCACCGAAATATATTTTCGCAGCTGTAAAAACAGCCCTCGATACTTATCAGGATAAGAAAGAAGCTCTGCTGGAGGACCACTGGGTATACGATGAGAACGGTCGTAAGTATGTCTATCATGATGGGGTATTAATTAAAAATACCTGGCGTGAGATTGACGGAGTCCGTTACTGCTTTGACGAAAACGGATATGTAAAATCCGGATGGATTACGGATAAAGGCTCTACTTACTATCTGACAGCAAACGGAACACCTGCTTCCGGATGGGTTAAAGACGACGGCAAATGGTATTATTTAAACAGCGACGGAACACCTAAAACCGGCTGGCTAAGTGACAATGGCAAATGGTACTGTTTAAATGACCAGGGCATTATGGCTACCGGATGGGTAGAAGCAGACGGCACCAGCTATTATATGAATGATGATGGTTCCATGGCTTCTAACTGCTGGATTCAGCAAGACGGAAACTGGTACTATTTAAATACTTCCGGTGCGATTTCAACCGGATGGCGCAGTATCAACGACAAATGGTATTATTTCCGTGAGGACGGAGTGATGATGATTGGTTGGATTACAGATAACGGAAAAACCTACTGCCTTGACGGAGATGGCTACATGATAACCAATTCCTGGGAAGAAAAAGACGGAAAAACCTACTATCTTGGAGAAGATGGAACTATTATGACCGGAAAGATAACCGTTAATAACCAAACTTACTTCTTAAATTCTGATGGTACACTGGTAACTTCCGACTGGTATAAGTACGATAACAGCTGGTACTATCTGGATGAAAACGGACTTCCAAAAACCGGATGGTTACAACTTGACTCCAAATGGTATTATCTGAAAGAGGATGGCATAATGGCTACCGGTGAACTGATTATTGACAACAAAAAATATACCTTTGACGAAAATGGAGTATGGGATGGCAAATCCACTGCTGTTAAGACAACGGGCTCCGGTCCAATGGTTGCACTCACCTTTGATGATGGTCCTGGTCAGTATACCGAACGTATTTTAAATACACTGGCAGCAAACGGTGCAAAAGCGACCTTCTTCATGCTTGGAACAAATATCCCAAACTATCCGGACGCTGTTAAAAAAATGGAAAGTCTAGGCTGTGAACTTGCAAACCATACCTTTGACCATAAGGATTTGGCAACCCTTGATACGACAGCGATTCAAAACGAGGTAAGTTCTACAAACGACAAATTAAATGCGCTTGTCGGACACGGTGCTTCTTTAGTCCGTCCTCCTTATGGTTCTTATAATTCTACAGTAAAATCCGTAATCGGATTTCCTATGATTTTATGGTCTATTGATACACTCGACTGGAAGACCAAAAATGCCCAGAGTACCTACGAAGCGGCAATGACTGCACAGGATGGGGATGTTATCTTAATGCATGATATTCATGGTCCGACAGCAGACGCCGTTGATATGATTGTCCCTGCCTTAAAAGCAAAAGGATTCCAGATGGTAACAGTCAGTGAACTGGCTGCCGCAAAAGGAATCAATCTGGAAAATGGCGGTGCCTACGGTGCACTCCGATAATTATAAGTCCTGAATAACAACAAAAATCCCAGCTTTTATAAGCTGGGATTTTTGTTATCTTAAAAGATCCTGCGAAACAAAACCTTTCTCATTATTATATTCTACTTCTATCCACCTTCCGGACCATCTGCAACCTTTGTTACCTCTGTTCCTCCCGGAATCACATCAAGAATTTCTGCTTCGGTATCCGCTTCCGCACGGAAATTGCAGTCTTCCTGTACCGTAAGTGTTGCACCTTCTTCTGCTCTTGCTGAAGAATTACTGTCCTGACCAAGCTGTTCTTCAAATGCTTTTAAATCTTCATCCGATTCAATTGCCGAATTCAAATCATCCTCCACCTGTGAAACCAGTTTCTGTACATCTTCATCTTGTGTTACTTTCTGAAGATAGGCATTGATTTTTCATCACTGCTGTCATTATGGATAATATAAGAACCGTCTTCATTTTCATGACATATAGCTGGGAAAGCCTGGTGCTTCTGTCTTAATATCTGTAAATTTTAATTTATAAGAAGCATACACAACATAACTATCATCCGTTAAACCCGGCTTCGTATAAACAGTAATATCATTATAACTTTCAATATAAGTCGAATTTGTAACCTTCGCTTCATCGGCTGCATCTAAATTATCTGTGAGCTGTTTCATCTGCTCTATATCTTTTCGACCCCATGCCTCATAAAACGAATTGATTAATGAATTTACTTCAGGGTACGCATTTTTTTTCTAAAGAAGAGGTTTCTTCTTTTTTGTCATTGTTCTTGCTCTCATCTTTTGCTTCTGTGTTATCATTCTTAGAATCTACAACCTGTGTCTTTTCCGTTGTGTTTCCTTTCTCCTTTGAAGTAACAAGTCCTGTCACTGCACGGACTCCAAAAAATAAGACGAGCAGAACAACTAAAATAGCCAAACCCAGAAGAATATATCTCAGATTATCTGACAGCCATTCTCTGAAGTTGTCTAACATAGCATCCTCCTTTATAAGTTTCTGTCGCCGTAAAACCACATGCCTTTATGGCGTGTGGTAGTTCACCTCTTACCCTTATTCTCTGCTTTTTTCTCTAAAAAAAGAAAAAACACACCCGGAGGATTCGAACCCCCGACACGTGGTACCGGAAACCACTGCTCTATCCCCTGAGCTACGAGTGCTTACTGACGTAAAATATCTTATCATAAAACGGATTGGTTGTAAACCTCCTGATTTTCGATTTTAGACTTTTTTAATAAATGACCGCTTGCAGTTTCCTATCCCTCATGGTATATTATTGAAATACATTTCTAATTTCTTTTCGGAACTTCTCCGAAAAAATTCCTATATTTTTTATAATTTTATATTTTAATCTCAGGAGGTCATACTATGGACTACAATCTCTTTAAAGAAGAACTGTTACTTGCAATTCAGGATTTGGCAGATCCCGAGCAGTCGGTTTCTTTACACTGTATTGACAAAAATAACGGAAGCTCCGCAGATGCTGTTATCATTATGAAAAAAGGAGGTCAGATTGCTCCTACTTTTTATTTAGACGATTTTTATCCCTGGTTTTGTCAAGGCATTTCCATTGAGCGCATTGCCAGGCGGATTCTTGAACTCAACCAACAGCATCAGCCGGAAGCTTCGTTTGCACTGACTGATGAAGTTCATAATTATCAAAAAATGCGCACGCATGTCTGCTATAAACTCATCAATTACGAAATGAACCGTTCTCTCTTAAGCAAGATTCCCCATATCCCTTATCTCGATTTGGCAATTGTCTTTTACTGTAAAGTTACCGCCCCAAATCTTCAAAACGGAAGCTTTCTAATCCACAATTCCAACCTTACCGCATGGAATGTTTCCACAGATGATTTAATTCGTGACGCCAGACTCAATACCTGCCGCAAGCTTCCTTTTTGTTTTAAAGAGATGGATGCTCTGATTCGCGAGCTCTCTAATGATGAATCACTTCTTCCCTCCGAATTTTCCCCAAACTCCATGTATATTTTAACCAATCAGGAAACGTATTTTGGCGCAGCTGCTCTTCTCTATCCTCACGTACTTTCTCATATTTCAGCACTTCTTGGCTGTAATTTCTTTGTTCTGCCAAGCAGCGTACATGAATGTATTCTCGTTCCTGACTTTGGAGTTTATTCCAAACCGGAGTTAGAGGAAATGGTTGTCGAAGTCAATTCCACACAGGTTGCAAAAGAAGAAGTGCTTTCCAATCATGTCTATTACTATGACTTAAAAAAACAGGAACTCTCTCTTTAAAGAAAAAACAGCCGGAAGTAATCTTCCGGCTGAGTGCTTTCAATCATTATACTCTGGATAAATACTCTCCAGTTCTTGTATCGATTTTGATTCTGTCTCCCTGATCTACGAACAGAGGTACATAAACAGTAGCGCCTGTTTCTACGATTGCAGGTTTTGTAGCGCCTGTGCTGTATCGCCTTTGAATCCTGGTTCTGTTTCTGTAATCTCTAATTCTACGAATAACGGAGCTTCGATTGCAAATACGCTTCCATTGTAGGAACATACTTTTACAACTTCGTTTTCTTTTACAAATTTCAGAGAATCTCCAACTGTTTCGTTGTCGATTGCAATCTGGTCATAAGTTTCATTGTTCATGAAGTAGTATAAATCACCATCATTGTATAAATACTGCATGTCTACACGGTCAATACGAGCCTGTGGGAATTTTTCAGTTGGTCTGAAAGTTTTTTCTACCACACCACCGTTGATTACGTTTTTTTAATTTTGTTCTTACGAAAGCTGCACCTTTACCTGGTTTTACATGCTGGAATTCCATAATCTGTACTACGTTTCCGTCAATTTCCAGAGTGAGACCGTTTTTAAAATCGCCTGCTGATATCATAATGAATACTCCTGCTACTAAAAACATATACAAATGCGTATATGCTAGATGATTCGCTACAATCTCACGATTTGTAGTTACTGCTTCATCGTGTATACTTTTGATGATATAAAAATATCTATCTACTCGTAAATTCTTGTACACTCCACAGTCGTAAATTCCCGACTAGCCATCGGTACACACCTATAACTTCATTTTTAGTTGATTAGATATAGGTTTTCATCTAAATAGCTTTTCCTTTCCTAGATTTTATTTGTTTACCACTTGATTTTCGTGGCCTTCTTCCATTGGAAAATAAAATCGTTTTTTCCACTGTACTTCATTGTATAATACCCGACTTAATTTTTCAACCATTTTTTTGCTTTCTTTTCTCTTTCTCGTAGAAATAAAGCACAATTTTCTCTAATTTGCGTTTAAACACAATCTGAATCTCTTCTTTTGGATGAATTGGTTTTACCAAAATGTTGCGAATTCCAGTTCTTTTTGCTCCATATACATCTGTGAACAACTGGTCTCCAACAAAAATCGTATTGGAACGGTCTGTTTTCATCAGCTCCATTGCCTTGATATAATTCTTGGTCGATGGCTTATGTGCATCTTCAATAAAATGCACCTGCACTTCTTTATTAAAAGAAGAAACCCTCTCATACTGATTATTGGAAAGCAGACAACAGTCAAATCCGATTTTCTTTAAGCGCTTAAATAATGCAACTGCACGTTCATCTGCTGGTTCCCCATGACGAACTAACGTATTATCAATGTCAAAAATCAATCCACGGTAACCGTCCTGATACAATTTTTCAAAATCAATCTCATAAGTAGAGTCCAGATATTCATCCGGAAAAAAGGTACGAAACATTTTATTTTCCTCATTTCTGTTGTGTATTCATACCCGATGTTAACGGAAATCTCGTTTTTTGTCAATTATCTTTCTTCCAAAGCAATATAAGCCTGTTCTTCTAATACATTTTTATATGCCGGACGAATAATCTTATCCGTGTTAATCAGTTCTTCCATTCGGTGCGCACTCCAGCCGACAATACGCGCAATCGCAAACATTGGTGTATACAGTTCAAGGGGAAGTTCCAACATGCTGTAAACAAATCCACTGTAAAAATCGACATTTGCACTGACACCTTTATAAATATGACGTTCTTCAGCAATAATCACCGGTGCAAGACGCTCTACCATTTCATACAGACGATAATCTTTCTGTCTTCCTTTTTCATCGGCTAACTGTTTAACAAACTGCTTGAAAATCCGTGCACGCGGATCAGAAATCGAATAAACCGCATGTCCCATTCCATAAATCAGACCACGCTTATCAAATGCTTCTTTATGAAGCAGTTTTCGAAGATAAGCAGAAACTTCCTCTTCATCTTTCCAATCGTGAACGTGCTTCTTCATATCATCAAACATGCTGACTACTTTAATGTTTGCACCGCCATGTTTCGGTCCTTTTAAAGAACCAAGTGCTGCTGCAATGGCTGAATAGGTGTCTGTACCAGAGGAAGAAACAACATGAGTTGTAAACGTAGAGTTGTTACCACCTCCATGCTCCATGTGAAGTACCAGTGCCAAATCCAAAATCTTTGCCTCAAGCGGAGTATATTTTTTATCCGACCGTAACATACGCAAAATATTTTCAGCAGTTGATAATTCCTTCTTTGGATTATGAATATATAAACTTTTATTTTGATTATAATGTCTATGTGCCTGATAGCCATAAACGGATAACATTGGAAAAATACTGATAAGATTGATACACTGACGCAGCACGTTCGGAAGAGAAATATCTTCCGGATTCGAATCATAGGAATATAACGTCAGCACACTTCTTGACAAGGTATTCATCATATCTTTACTTGGAGCTTTCATGATGACATCTCGTACGAAATTTCTCGGCAGACTTCTCTGATTTCCAAGTATTTTGCAGAAATCTTTTAACTGCTCTTCTGTTGGAAGTACACCAAATAACAATAAATAGGTTGTCTCTTCAAATCCAAAACGATTTTCTTTTAAAAAACCATTGGTAAGGTCTTTTATATTAATTCCTCTGTAGTATAACTCCCCATCACAAGGAACACTTTTTCCATCTATAGTTTTACTCGAAACAATGTTTGAAACCTGTGTCAGACCTGCAAGAACACCTTTCCCATTGATATCACGCAGACCTCTCTTTACATCATATTTTCCATAAAGAGATACATCCATTTTACTGTTTTCTTCGCAAACTTTTGTAAGGGCCTCGATTTCCGGTGTTACTTTCATATTGAATCCCATAGCAGATTCCCCCTTTCTTATTTTTTCACTTTAGCATAGTGATATTTTACCATAAGAAAAGGGGGATTCACAAGAAATATTTTTATGAACAGTTTCTAAACTTTTTTTTTATATTTACAATTTTAATTTTGCAAAAGCATCGGCAAATGCAGAATTAATTGGTTCTTCTGCCTCTTTTTTCTGTTTGTTCAGATAACGCTGGACATCTTTTTTACTGACTCCCGCGCCTTCTTTCTGCCGTCTTGCTGTAAAAGAAGACAGTTTTTCTTTATAACCACAACTGCAGATAAAGGTATCTTCTTTGCCTTTTACATATAATTCCATCTTTTTATGACATTTTGGACATCTTGCATTCGACGTACGGGAAATTGTTTCTCTATGTCCACATTCTCTGTCCTGGCATACCAAAAGTTTACTGTTTTTTCCATTGACTGCAAGCATACGCTTTCCACATACCGGACATTTTGTGTTTGTAAGATTATCATGGCGGAAGGTTCCATCTCCCGTTTTAATCTCTTTGGTCAATTCCTGTGCATAAATGCGGATTTCTGAAAGAAAGATTTTATCCTTTAATTTTCCCTCTGCAATCTTAGAAAGTTTATTCTCCCAGTCAGCCGTCAATTCCGGTTTTTTCAAATCTTCCGGAACCAATTTTAAAAGCTGTCGTCCCTTTGAGGTGATAAAAATTTCTTTTCCACGCTTTTCCATCAAAAAGGAATGAAACAGTTTATCAATAATATCTGCTCTGGTTGCTACCGTTCCAAGTCCTCCGGTTTCTCCTAAAGTTTTAACTGTCTTTGCATCCCGGCTTTCCATGTAGCGCACCGGATTTTCCATCGCTGAAAGCAGTGTCGCTTCATTAAAATGTGCCGGTGGACGTGTCGTCCCTGTTATAATTTCAATTCGAATATTATTCGAAAACTGCATGCCTTTTTCCAGATTCGGAAGTTTCTGTTCTCTTAAAGCAGACTCTCCTTTTTGTTCCTCATCCTCTTCATCTGACCAGCTTCCCTCATAAGCCTCCTTCCACCTTCTTTTAAGACAATCTTTCCTTTCGCAAGAAATTCTTCTTCCTCACAGCCTGCTTTTACTGTTGTCTGTTCGTATTCAAACGGCGGATACAAAACTGCCAGAAATCTTCTGACAACCAGATCATAAATTTTTCGTTCTTCATTTGTCAGATGTTCTAACTGTACAAACTGTTCGGTTGGAATAATTGCATGATGGTCGCTTACTTTTTTATCATCCACAAAAGATTTATTTGCCTTGACCGGCTTCATTGAAAGACTTCCTGCCATCTTTTTATATGGACCGACTGCACATGCTTTTAAGCGTTCCTTTAATGTTCCAATGACATCGGAACTTAAATATCTGGAATCTGTTCTTGGATAGGTCAGTATCTTATGATTTTCATAGAGCCTCTGCATGATATTTAACGTCTCTTTTGCAGAAAATCCAAATTTTTTATTCGCATCTCTTTGCAGTTCAGTCAAATCATAAAGTGCCGGTGCATAAGTTTTTTTTGCTTTCTTTTCTACTTCTTTTATGAAAAGGGGAGCGCCTTGCATTTTTTGTTTGAGTGTCTCGATTCTCTCTTTTGAAAACGAGCGGGCAGAACCACTTTTTTTTATCCTGCCAGGTAAACCGGATTCCCTCTGCCATGAGATTGATTCCATAATACGTCTCCGGCTTAAAGGAACGGATTTCTTCTTCTCTTTTTTCAATCATTGCAAGTGTCGGTGTCTGAACTCTTCCACAGGACAATTGGGCATTGTACTTACAGGTCAGTGCTCTGGTTGCATTGATTCCAACCAGCCAGTCTGCCTCTGCTCTTGCCCATGCTGCTGAATATAACGTATCATACTCCCTGCCGTCTTTCAAAGAAGAAAAGCCTGCCTTGATTGCCTTGTCTGTAACAGAGGAAATCCAAAGCCGTTTGATTGGTTTTCTACATCCGGATTTTTCCAATATCCAGCGTGCTACTAATTCTCCCTCTCTGCCTGCGTCCGTTGCAATAATAATTTCATTCACATCTTTTCGATAAAGCTGTGTTTTTACTGCATGATACTGCTTTGCCGTCTGTTTAATTACTACAAGTTCCATCTTTTTCGGCATCATCGGAAGGTCTTCCAGCTTCCATTCTTTATATTTCTTGTCGTATTCCTCTGGGTCTGCAAGTGTCACAAGATGTCCTAACGCCCAGGTGACAACATAGCGGTTTCCTTCGATTGCCCCATTTAGTTTTTTACTGCAGCCTAATACTCTTGCAATATCTCTTGCAACCGATGGTTTCTCCGCCAGTACTAATGACTTCATGTTATTACATTACCTTTCCAAAAAACTCTGTGGTTTTCTTCACTTTTTTCATCACATCATCAAATGCCTGTGGTGTCAGTGACTGCATACCATCACATAATGCTTTTTCCGGATTATTGTGAACTTCAATCATAACACCATCTGCACCTGCTGCGATTGCTGCCATGGTAAGCGGCTCTACCATAAAACGGATTCCTGCTGCATGACTTGGGTCTACAATCACCGGAAGATGTGTCTTTGATTTTAACATCGGAACTGCTGAAATGTCCAGTGTGTTTCTCATGGAAGTCTCAAAGGTACGGATTCCTCTTTCACATAAAATAACCTGTTCGTTTCCACCTGCCATGATGTACTCTGCACTCATTAAAAGTTCATCTATGGTGCTTGACATGCCACGCTTTAACAAAATCGGTTTATTTATCTTTCCAAGTTCTTTTAACAGTTCAAAGTTCTGCATATTTCTTGCACCAACCTGAATCACATCTACATCATCGAATAAATCCAGATGTGCTGCACTCATAATCTCTGTCACAATTGGAAGTCCGGTTGCTTTTTTTGCTTCTAAAAGCAGTTTTAATCCTTCACTGCCCAGTCCCTGGAAAGAGTATGGGGAAGTTCTCGGTTTGAATGCACCGCCTCTTAAAAGACCTGCACCGGATGCCTTTACATCTTCTGCCACTTCAACCATCTGTTCTCTGGTCTCAACGGAACACGGACCTGCAATCACCTGAAAATGATTTCCACCGAATTTCTTTCCACAAATATCAATCACACTGTCCTGTGGATGCATACTGCGGTTTGCTTTTTTGTAAGGTTCTTTGATTCTCTTTACGGTTTCTACTACATCAAATGCCTGTAACTGCTCCGGTTCAATCTCTGTAGTGTCTCCAACCAGACCAATAATTGTGGTATCTTCGCCCTGTGATAAATGAAGTTTTAATCCTCTGTTCACCAAATTCTCTTTTAATTTTTCCACTTTCGCTTCTTCTGCATCTTTCTTTAAAACAATAATCATGACTTTTTCTCCTTTGGATTGAATGAATTTTTTTATAAGATTTTATCTCATAAAACCAAAAACCGATGTTCACCTGCTAAGGCAAACACCGGTTAAAATTCTGTTATCGGTATCTTTGAAATCAGAATTGATTGACGGATGCTTTACCATAGCACAAAAGACCTGCATTATAAAAATAACCCAGATAACCAAAATAAAAATCTTTTGTCCATACATTCAATAAATTCTTCATCATGGTAAAACCTCTCTTAATTAATCTAACCAAATAATACTGACTTTTTTATCGTTTGTCAACCCATTTTGCGAAAAATATTTTATCAATTAAAGTTTTACACTTTAAACTGTTTCCATCTTTTCAAACTGGCTGTTATAAAGATTTGCATAGAAGCCATTCTTGGCAAGAAGAGATTCATGAGTTCCCTGTTCAATGATATCTCCGTCTTTCATAACCAGAATCAAGTCGGCATCACGAATCGTGGAAAGTCTGTGAGCAATAACAAAACTGGTTCGTCCTTTCATCAGATTGTCCATTGCTTTCTGAATTCGCTCTTCTGTTCTGGTATCGACGGAAGAAGTTGCTTCATCCAGAATCATAATCTTATTGTCCGCTAAGATTGCTCTTGCAATTGTCAAAAGCTGTTTCTGACCCTGGGAAATATTACTGGTCTCTTCATTTAATTCCATCTGATAACCACCTGGCTGGGACATAATAAAATGATGGGCATGGGCTGCTTTTGCTGCCGCAATGACTTCTTCATCTGTTGCATCTAAACGTCCATAACGGATATTTTCCATAATTGTTCCATGGAACAGCCAGGTATCCTGCAGTACCATACCAAACATTTCACGAAGTTCCATACGGTTAAAATCTTTTACATTATGACCATCAATACAGATTTCCCCGGAATTGACATCATAAAAACGCATCAAAAGTTTAATCATCGTTGTCTTTCCGGCTCCGGTTGGTCCTACAATCGCAACTTCTGTCCGGCTTTTACATCGGCATTAAAATCATGTACAATAATCTTTGACGGGTCATAGCCAAAGGAAATATGCTCAAAACTGACATTTCCCTCTATCTGATTGACAGACACCGGATCCTCTGCCATCTGGTCTTCTTCTTCCACATCCAAAAATTCAAACACACGTTCCGACGCTGCCGCTGAGGACTGAAGCATATTAGTAACCTGCGCAATCTGCTGGATTGGCTGGGTGAAGTTTCGGATATACTGGAAAAATGCCTGCACATCACCGACTTCAATTTTATTTTTAATAACCATAAAGCCGCCAAGCAGAGCAACCATAACATAACCAAGATTTCCCACAAACTGCATAATCGGCATCATAATTCCGGAAAAGAACTGTGAACGCCATGCAGAACTGTACATTTCTCATTGGTCTTTTCAAATTCATTGTGACGTCATCTTCTTTGTTAAATGCTTTTACTACAGTATGTCCGCTATAAATTTCTTCAACCTGTCCATTTACTTCACCAAGATATTTCTGCTGGTCCTGGAAGTATTTCTGGGAATGTTTCATGACCTTGCTGATAATAAACATCGAAACCGGTAAAATCAAAAGTGCTGCCAAAGTCATCCATACATTAATGCTTAACATCATAACCAGTACACCAATCAAGGTGGTGGCTGATGTAATAAGCTGGGTTACACTCTGGTTAATTCCGGTCTGCAGCGTATCCACATCGTTTGTAATACGGGAAAGGATTTCTCCATGTGTTCTGCTTTCAAAATATTTCATTGGAATTTTATTGATTTTCTTTGAAATATCTTTCCTGAGATTATAAGTCACATCATTGGAAATGCCTGTCATAATAAATCCCTGTATAAAAGATAAGACAGAACTGACTACATACAGACACATTACACCAAAGAGAATTTTTATAATTTTATCAAAGTCAATTCCACTTCCGCCATTAATCTTTGAAATCAGACCGGAATACAGTTCCGTTGTTGCCTTACCTAAAATCTTTGGTCCAATAATATTAAAATACGGTTCCGCCGATTGCAAAAATCACCAATCAAAATCAGTCGGAATTTATAACGTTCCATATATTTTAAGAGCCGAAGCATTGCATCTTTAAAGTCCTTTGCCTTTTCGCCGGACATACCTCTTCTCCGACCCATTGGACCTCTGCCTCTTCCTACTGTATTACTCATGTTCCAATTCCTCCTTTGACAACTGTGACATTGCAATCTGCTGATAAACCTCACAGGTTTCAAAAGTTCTTTATGAGTTCCCTCGCCAACAATTTTTCCTTCGTCTAATACCAAAATCTTATCTGCATGTAAAATGGTACTGATTCTCTGTGCAACAATTAAAGTCGTTGCATCTTTTGTCTCTTTCTTTAATGCACGGCGAAGCACCACATCGGTCTTATAATCCAGTGCTGAAAAACTGTCATCAAAAATATAGATTTCCGGATTTTTTGCAATTGCTCTTGCAATAGAAAGTCTTTGTTTCTGTCCACCGGATACATTCGTTCCACCCTGTGCAATTTCAGATTTCATTCCTTTTTCTTTTTGCCCGATAAATTCCTGTGCCTGTGCAATCTCGGCTGCACGATTGACCTCTTCTTTTGTTGCATCTTCTTTTCCATAACGGATATTGGAATCAATTGTTCCGGAAAACAGTACTCCTTTTTGCGGAACATAGCCGATTCGCTCACGTAAATCATGCAGTCCCATTTCACGGATATCCACTCCATCCACCAGAATTTTTCCGCTTGTCACATCAAAGAAACGTGGAATTAAATTGACTAAAGTACTCTTTCCACTTCCGGTACTTCCAATAAATGCTACGGTTTCTCCTTTTTGTGCTGTAAAATTGATATCGGTAAGCGTTTCCTCTTCCGCTCCAGGATAAGCAAATCTACATGTTCAAAACGAACTTCTCCTTTTTTGTTATTTTCCGGAATTTTTGCTGTTTCCGGAGATTCAATGCTTACTTTTGTCTCCATAATTTCATTGATACGTTTTGCAGATACACTGGCTCTCGGAAGCATAATTGACATCATGGTAATCATTAAAAACGACATGATAATCTGCATTGCATACTGCATAAATGCCATCATGTTTCCGACCTGCATTGTTCCATTATCTACTGCATGAGAACCATTATAGATAATCAATACAGTAATTCCATTCATAATCAGCATCATTGCCGGCATCATAAAGGTCATACAACGGTTTACAAACAGGTTTGTCTTTGTCAGACGTTCATTGACTTCTTCAAAGCGTTCTTCTTCATGTTTTTCTCTTGAGAACGCACGAATAACAGAAAGACCGGTTAAAATTTCTCTTGAAACCAAATTTAATTCATCAATTCGGTACTGTAAAATTTTAAATTTCGGCATTGCAACTGCAAATAGAAATCCAACTAAAATTAAAATTGCCACGACTGCAACACCAAGAATCCAGGTCATGGAAACATCGGTCTGTAAGACTTTCAAGACACCACCCACACCAAGAATTGGGGCATAAAGTACAATTCTGAATATCATGGCAAATACTAACTGAACCTGCTGAATATCATTGGTACTTCTTGTAATCAAAGAAGCGGTTGAGAAATGATTTAACTCTTCACCGGAAAATGAAATAACTTTCCGATAGACTCCATTTCTAAGATTCCGTCCAAGAAAAGCTGCCACTCTTGAAGATAAAACGTAACAGAAACAGCTGCAAGCATAATGACAAGTGCCATTGCAAGCATTTTAAGTCCAGAGGTCATCAGATACTGAATTTGCATCGCATCTACATCAATTCCCTGTGCTTCATACTCTGTCTGTACAAACTGTACGGCTGCCTGCGTTACAATGGATTCCGGCATTTCTTTTATTTTCTCTGTCAGAGAATCTTTCATGGCATCTAACTGTTCCTGCGGTAATTGTTCTAATACCTGCCATAAATCGCTCTCTTCGGGCAGTCCCATCTGTGTTTTGATTTCTGCTGCCTTTTCTTCATCCTCTAAACTTCCTGCTGCCATCATCGGAATCGCAAGAATCGAATTTAACTCATCTCGTTCCTCTTTTGTGACATCATTTCTTTTATAGACATCATCTTTTAAGGTATAGGCATCTTCTACTTCTGCTTTTTCCTCTTCATCTAAAAACAAAAGCAGGTGCTCCATGCTCTCTTTTCGGATGGTATCCGGCACTCCATCCTCAATTCCTTTTTGCTGGATACCCACATTGACAATTTTGGATGTGTAATCCGGCAGGGAAAGGTCACAATATGCCTGCACAAATAAAAGAACAATAATCATTACCACGTAATACCATCGTTCTTTCATGTAATGAAACATTTTTAACATAATCTTCGTGTCACTCCTTTTTGCTTTCTTCCTGTTCCATATTTGCTATCATTTGCTTCAAAAAACGCTTCATAAGACAAATTTCTACTTCTGAAAATCCTTCTACTACCTTTGCTTCACTTTCTTTGACTACTTTCTCAATCTGCTTACTCAGTGATTTTCCTTTTTCTGTTACATAAATCCGGACAACCCTCTGGTCTTTTTCATCCGGCTTTCTTTCAATTAAACCTGCTTTTTCCATTCGCTTGATAGAAACCGCAACGGTCGGCGGTTTTATCTTCATTTCATCGCAGATTTCCCTCTGACTCATTCCTTCTTTTTTCTGCAGTATAAACAACAATGGTATCTGCCTTGGATGAACATCTAATTCTTTCATTGCTGCATACGCTTTGCCATAGTATAAATGTGTCATGCGCATTATCAGTCCCTGTAAACTATCTATTTCCTCGCACTTCACGAAATCTCACCACCTTTTTACTTAGTCGGCTAATATAATTTAGCACTGTTTTTTTCATTTTACAACCCATTTTATGGTTTTTTAAGAAATTTATTTCTATTTTTTATTTTGCCACCTAACAAAAAGGGCTTATAGTTTAATTACTATAAGCCCTTTTTTTGATTAAATCTGTTGATGATATCCGGAAAGGAAATCTGCAATCTTTCCTGTCGCATCCTTTAACTGTTCAATATTCGGCAGATATACAATCCTGAAGTGGTCTGGCTCCGCCCAGTTAAATCCTCTTCCATGTGTAAGCAGTACTTTTTTCTCCTTTAATAAATCCAGCACAAATTTCTCATCGTCTAAGATGTTAAACTTTTTCGTATCCATTTTCGGGAAGATATAAAAGGCCGCCTTTGGTTTTACTGCTGACAAGCCCGGAATATCATTAATTGCATTGTAAATAAATTCTCTCTGTTCATAGATTCTTCCACCTGGAACAAGATAGTTTTTCACGCTCTGATGTCCCCCAAGTGCGGTCTGAACGATGCACTGTGCCGGAACATTGGAACACAGACGCATATTGGAAAGCATATTTAAACCTTCAATATAGTCTTTTGCTTTTTCCTTTGCTCCGCTTAAAATCATCCAGCCACAGCGAAAACCTGCAATCATATGGGATTTTGACAACCCATTTAAGGTAATACAGAATAAATCCGGTGCTAAAGAAGCAATGGAAGTGTGTTCAATTCCATCCATCACCAGTCTGTCATAAATCTCATCTGAGAAAATCATTAGTTCATGTTCTCTTGCAAGTTCCACAATCTGTTCAAGCACTTCTTTTGGATAAACTGCACCGGTCGGATTGTTTGGGTTGATAATGACAATCGCCTTTGTCTTATCTGTGATTTTACTTCTCATATCCTCGATATCCGGATACCATTCGGACTGTTCATCACAGATATAATGTACTGCTTTTCCGCCTGCAAGGGTCACACATCCGGTCCAGAGCGGATAATCCGGAGATGGAACTAAGATTTCATCTCCATTATCAATCAGTCCCTGTGTCACTAAGTTAATCAGCTCACTGACACCATTTCCGGTATAAATATGTTCCATTGACACATTTGGAATATTTTTTGTCTGCGCATACTGCATGATTGCCTTTCTTGCAGCGAAGATTCCATGGGAATCGGAATATCCCTGTGCACTTCTAAGGGTGGAAATCATATCCGTAATAACTTCTTCCGGTGCGGAAAATCCAAACGGTGCCGGATTTCCTATGTTTAATTTTAAAACATCGATTCCATCGGCCTGCATACGGTTGGCTTCATCTAAAACCGGTCCTCTTACGTCATAACATACATGGTCTAATTTTGAAGATTTTTTAAATGTTCTCATCTTGTCTCTGCTCCTCTCATTTTCATCCGCATCCTGATTTATGGAGATTTTATCACTTTACCGTGCAAAGTGCAAGAAGCAGAACTGCCCTTTATAGTGAAAAAAGTGCTCTTAACAAAAATATTTTTTGATTTTCCAAAGTCAAGTGGATATTCGCAATCCGCTTCGCTACTTGCTCATAACCAAATAGCTGCTACGCAGCTTATCAGAAGGGGCTTGCCCCCTCCTGATACAAGCAAGTCCCCACCCCTGCTTATTGCTTTTCG
>ENA-OQHY01000440-OQHY01000440.1-human-gut-metagenome-genome-assembly--contig:-NODE-440-length-23648-cov-4.826410_pt1 | contig 23648 bp, 28 predicted proteins | sample MGYA00242570_ERZ504733 | MGnify/ENA primary metagenome ERZ504733 (study PRJEB26092, sample SAMD00036219) | human gut metagenome | host: Homo sapiens | study: EMG produced TPA metagenomics assembly of... | reverse complement strand
TACTTAGGATCTGTGAGTAGAGATAACTCCGGTTACTCAAAAGCATACACAAAGAAACAGTAAGCGGTATTCGTGAGAATCCGCATTATCTCGATGTGAGTATGTTTAATCACATTTTGAGTGGCAGTATATAAATGCCATCAGCACCATGGACTGGAAAGAAGTCATACAGTCGGTAGAGTCTTCCAGAAAACTCCTAGAAGCATTGTGGAATCTGGATGGGGAAGCAGTTGCAAAAGGAATTGATCAGGCACACAGAGAAATTTCGGTTCTTCAGTACAACGATGAAAATTCTTTGAGCTGCACCATTAATCTGGCATTTTATTTTGCCAGAGAGTACTATACAGTTATCCGGGAACTGCCAACCGGAAAAGGCTTTGCAGATATCTGCTTTATCCCAAGAAAGTTATACGCTGACAAACCGGCAGCAGTCATTGAACTGAAATGGGACAAAGATGCCCATGGAGCCATATCACAGATTAAAGAAAAGCAATATGTAGATGCACTGAAAGACTATCATGGAAATCTCCTGCTTGCAGGAATCAATTATGATAAAAAAATAAAGCAACATACCTGTGTGATCGAGAGGTATCATAAACAATAAAATAGATGCAAGTGAAGAAAAAGAGTCCCCTGAATACGGAATCCTATCCGTGTTCCGGGGATTTTTTGCAGTGAAAATTATATTATAAACATAAAGATTTATACAATGAACATGTACGGATAAAATATACGATGCTATTGTATAGACAGTAACTGAGATTACAGAAACAGAAGCAAAATACAGAGAAAGAAGAATGCCTATGGAGAGCATAGAGGTTAAATAAAATGATCATAGCACTGGGAATATTGTCAGTTGGAATAAAAAGCTGTAAAATAAGACTAGACGGTCATAAAAATTCTGTATTTTGTATTGAAAGGGAAAAGCAGCACATGGGAAAATTAATCATTCTCAGAGGAAACTCAGGAAGTGGAAAAACAACCGTAGCGAAGACATTACAGAAAAAGCTAGGACGTAATACAATGCTGATATCACAGGATGAGGTCAGAAGAAATATGCTGTGGGTTGATGATGGCATAGATACAAAGGCTTTGCCGCTTATGGCAGAACTTTTACGATACGGAAGGGAACACAGCGAATTTTCTATCCTGGAAGGGATCATGTATGATGAATGGTATCGTTCGTTGTTTGAACTGGCAAATGAATTATATGGTTCAAATGTATACGCATATTATTTTGATCTGTCGTTTGAAGAAACCGTAGAGAGACATAATACAAGAAACAGAGAATTTGGTGAAAAAGATATGCGCAGATGGTGGAGAGAAAAAGATTTTTCTTCAGTTCTCAGGGAACAGGCTATTACCTGCGAAATGGATACAGACAGTATTGTTGAAAAAATATACTCGGATTTGAACGCAGATCGCAAAGCGATTGCGTTCATGAGCATATAAAGTAAATGTAATACAAACATATTCAGACTGGCAGCATAATTGCGATCATGCTGCCTTTTTTGCTGCTTTCCAGTACTTTTACCTGTCCGTTATGCTGTCGGACAATTTCACTGACAAGTGCAAGCCCTAGGCCGCACCTCCCATAGCGCGGCTTCTTGATTTATCTACACGGAAAAACGGGGTGAAGATTTTTTCTTGATATTCGGGAGGAATGCCGATCCCGGTGTCGGAGACTTCAAGAAAGACATAATTGACCGACGTGGATGTATCTGTTATTTCTTCAGAAGGATGGATATTTACCGTTACTTTTCCACCGGAGTGATTGTATTTGATCGCATTTTCCACAAGATTGTACACAGCGCGATACAGCAGCAGATAGCTTCCGGTAATGATGCAGTCCCCCTCCTGCTGGATCAGTTCAACTTCTTTCTGTTCCGCTATGGAAGCCAGGTCGCAGAAAACCTCATCCGTCAGTGCTGCCAGAGAGATCCTTTCGGAACGTTCAACAGTCTGTACACCGGTCATATCCAGGAGGATTTCAGCCAGATGGGAAAGTCGCCCGGTCTGTTCCTGGAGCATGGCAAAAATCTCCTGATAATCTTTTAAAGCAGGTGCTTCCCTGCGGGCAAAAACCTCCAGATTTGTCTGGATAACGGCAAGAGGAGTCCTCAGCTCATGGGCTGCATTGGCAGAAAACTGCTTCTGGGCAGTAAAGGCCTCATCCAGGCGTGCGAGCATTTTGTTAAATGAAATTGTCAGGCGGGAAATCTCGTCATTGGTAGCAGGAACTTCAAGAGCCTCTGAAAGGTTCTGGACCTCTATTTGGTTTACTTCCTGGCTGAGTCTGCGAAGCGGAAGTAATGCCTGACGGCTGATAAAATAAGTGCAGATGCTGCTGAGAAGGATGATGATCCCTGTTACCATGAGTCCTTTGGTGAGAAAAAGTTTTTTGGTCAGCTGCAGCTGATCGGAAAGCTCCGGAAATAAGACGGAGGGATTCATATTAAAGGTGATGGGAGCAGAATCTGTGTTATCGATCCGTATCATGTAATCTCCCAGATCCTCCATTCCGGCAACTGCAGACTGGCTGATAAAAAAATACATCAGAATGCAGGTGACTGTCATAAGCAGTGCGGTGATCAGTGTCAGACGCCATTGAAGAGAAAGCTTTCCGGTTATTTTTTTCATTGTATATCCTCCGTTAAAATGTAACCCTGGCCGATCTTATTCTGTATTGGATCAAAGCCGAGAGCTGTGCGCAGCTTTTTTCGAAGAGAAGAAATGTGGACACGAATGGAATTGCTGAGACTGTTGACGCTTCCGTCCCAGATATGCTCGATCATTTCTTCCGGCTTATGATACGGTTCTGATGAAGAAGGAAATATTCCAGAAGAGAACTTTCCTTTCGGGTCAGAGAAAGGGGAAGTCCATCGATACTGGCCTTTCTTGTACGGGTATCAAAGCTGATACGTCCGCATTGCAGACATACATCCTGTTGGATAAATTTCCTTCGTGTCAGACTTCGGATCCGTGCCTCCAGCTCTTCAAAATGAAAAGGCTTTGTGAGATAGTCATTGGCACCGAGATCAAGCCTTCTACCTTGTCCTGGATCTGTCCTCTGGCAGATAGGATCAAAACGGGAGTGGAAGTATCGGATTTCCGAAACTGGCGCAGGATTTCCAGACCATCAACGCCAGGAAGGTTCAGATCAAGAAGGATGAGATCATAATTTTCCACCAGACATAATTCCAGTCCTTCATCCCCGTCAAAACATGTGTCCGCTTCATAGCCATCCATGCGAAGTCCCTCCGCAATAGACTGGCAGAGCTGCTTTTCATCTTCGATTATCAATATATGCATAATAAATTCTCCTAAAAAACAGTTGATTTTGCTTTGTTATCTATCATATCATGTATAGCATAAAATTCCTGTAAATTTTTTCACTTCTTAACAGAGATTTTATACAGGAGATGATATAGTAAGGCTACAGAGAGCAAGATTTACATATAAAATATACGTCGGTTCCGGATATGGGCCGGTGATATCAGAAGGGAGAATATAAACAATGAAATTAAGAACACAGAAAATAACAGCACTTATGGCAGCAGCGGTATTAGGAATATCTGCATTAGGAAGTGTGCCGGTAACAGCGGCAGAGAGCACGGAAACAGCAGATATCGGAGAGGCAATGGCGGTGGATGGAGAGGCAGTTTCATCAGATCTGGTAGCAGGTACATTTAAGCCTTCCGACGTAACCTGCAAGGCACAGGATTCTTATGAATATCCGTTTCTGGGACTGAAGCTTTCACTTTCGAAGGAGCTGTTAAAGCAGATCAAGGATCAGAGCATTGCAATGCTTACTACGGAAGATTTTGAGAATCAGACCAACGCAGTGACATATGCCTATGTAAGCTGGAGCAAAATGACAGAGGAACAGAAAAACGCCGAAATACAGAAGATGGGAACAGGATATGACGACTGGGTGGCAGGTCTGGACAGAATTGGCACAATTGGAGTTTATGACGAAGCTTCACAGAAAAAGCTGGATGAGATCACTGGCTGTACAGAGCATAAAGAGCTTGGAAGCAGCAGTGACGGGAAATATAAATATTATCTGAGCACCAACAAAGATGCAGATGAAAAGCTGACAAAGGAGCTGGAAAAGATCAAAACCGACATTACGGAAATGACACCGTATCAGAATATTTCCGTGTTTGAACAGCCACAGGATACCAGCGTCAACCCGGAGGATGTAAAATCTGTAGGAAAATTTGAAACAACAGGAATAGATGGAAAAACATATACAGAAAAAGTATTCAGTGACTATGACCTGACGCTGGTAAATATTTTTACAACCTGGTGCTCACCATGTGTAAAAGAAATTCCGGAACTTCAGGAGCTTTATAAAGAAATGAAAGATAAAGGCGTCGGAGTAGCAGGCGTGGTGCTTGATACTACAGATGAAAAGGGAAATCAGGACGAGGAGGCTGTAAAAAAAGCTGGCATTCTTCAGGAAAAAACAAAAGCAGAGTATCCGTTCCTGATACCGGATACTACTATGATGAACGGCCGTCTGCAGGGGATTTCCGCATTTCCTGAAACATTTTTTGTTGACAAAGATGGAAACATTGTAGGCGATACCTATACAGGAAGCCATACACTGGACGAATGGAAGGAAATCGTGGAAAAAGAGCTTAAAAACGTTTCAAAGTAAAAGATGATCATTACGGAGAGTGAAAAAATGATTCGGAAAATAACAGAATCCAGGTGGATCGGACCAGCTCTGGCGTTTTTGGGGATTTTACTGATGATACTGGGAATCTGCAGAGGTGAGGTATCTGTAGTTTTTACAAAAGCGATCAACATCTGTATGGAGTGTATTGGCATTGGATAATAAGAAGATGAAAATAAATGAATGGCCGCGGCATGGAGTCCAGGCATTGTGGGCGGCCCTTACAAACAGTCACATATCAGGCTTTGTGACTGGAAAGATCTATACCGGAAAACTGAAAAATGTCTGTGTTCCGGGGCTGAACTGTTATTCCTGCCCCGGGGCAAGAGGGGCCTGTCCCATTGGTTCCCTTCAGGCTGTGATCGGAAGCTGGAACTTCAAGATGGCATATTATGTAGCTGGATTTCTGATCTTTGTAGGAGCGTTGCTTGGAAGACTGGTGTGCGGATTTCTCTGCCCCTTTGGACTGATCCAGGATCTGTTGAACAAGATTCCTTTTCCAAAGAAGATCCGGACATTTCGGGGAGATAAGCTTCTGCGAAAACTGAAATATGTGATCTTTTTTGTATTTGTGATCATACTTCCCATGTTTGTAGTAGATATCATGGGGCAGGGAGCGCCATATTTCTGCAAGCTGATCTGTCCGGCAGGAACGCTGGAGGGAGGTATCCCGCTGGTGCTGCTGAACAAATCCATGCGAAGTGCAGTAGGCTGGCTGTACATGTGGAAAAATACAATCCTGGTGATCACCATTATCTTATCAATTATGATATATCGGCCATTCTGTAAGTATATCTGCGTTGGGAGCTTTTTATTCGGTATTTAATAAAGTTTCCGTTTTTCGTTACAGAGTAGATAAAGAAAAATGTGTTCACTGCGGAAAATGCAGAAATATCTGCCAGATGGAGGTCGATCCGACGGAAAATCCAAACAGTACAGAATGCATCCGATGTGGAAGATGTAAAAAGATATGTCCGACACAGGCGATCCGGTGTGGGTTTGCAGGCAAACCCTGATACAGAAAAATACGAAAACGGTACAGCTTATAAAATATAAGGTGTACCGTTTTTTGCAGAAAACTACTTTTCCATATTATCTATCAGTAACATATTCAGCTGTTCCCAGCGCTTCAGATCTTTTTTTGTAAAAAGCAGCTGGTGGCGGAACGCTTCGGTAAGCTCCTGTGGTTTTAAAGTGATCACACATTTGAATGCGCAGGGCATCAGATCCGCACTGGAAATCCCACACAAAAGTCCTGTTGTAAAATCTCGAAGCTCCAGAGGATTAAAAATGTACAGGAGATCTTCTTCCAGTGGGTTATACTGATTTACAAAGGAAAAACGGATCAGCATATCACTGTAAAGAACTTTTCCGGTGTAAAAAATCTCACTGCTTCTTCCGTTGGCAGAAACAGAACAGATCGTTAAGGTTGCTTCGTATTTTCCGGATTCGCCTTTTTTTTCATAAATATCGATGACGCCATCCTTCGTACGCTGATAGCGTCCATCGTAAAAGTAAAAATATAGCCGCTGTGCCTGAAAAAATGGGCTTTTTTGTCCTTTTCCCGGTGCATTGGACGGTTTACTGGCTGTTTCAGGAAGACCAGTGGTAAGCTGGGACATAGATACCTGGAGAATCTGGCTGATCTCATATAAAGTTTCGATATCAACGGAGATATCTCCATTTTCATATTTGCATACGGTAGCTCGACTTTTATGGATGGCATCTGCCAGATCCTGCAGAGTCATCTTTCCGGCTTTTCGGTATTTTCTTATTTGTTCACCTACATAACAGGTAAAATTACTCATTTTGTTTCCTCATACTATCTATTTTTCTTATTAATTTTTATTGTATACGATTATATCGGAAAAACCGGTATTTTGTAAAGTAGTAAGAAACTTTTTTGAAATAAAAATTTCGTAAAAAGAAACTTCTGCCATTTGCACTTATCTTTATTTAAGGTAAGATATGGCTGTTAGGCTGAAGGTTTCAGCCTATATCAAATATATACTTGAAGAGGGGAAATTGAAATGAAAGAAAAAGGAAGTAGCTTTTCCGGCTCAATAGGCTTTGTCCTGGCGGCAGCCGGAAGTGCAGTAGGAGTTGGAAATATCTGGAGATTTCCATATCTCTGTGCCAAAGATGGCGGAGGACTTTTCCTGCTGGTTTATCTGGTACTGGTACTGACTTTTGGATTTGTACTGTTGACAACGGATGTAGCACTTGGGAGAAAGACAAAGAAAAATGCATTGAGGGCTTTTGAATCTCTTGATCCAAAGTGGAAATTTTTAGGACATTTAACGTTTATGGTTCCGGCATTGATCATGACCTATTATTCTGTTATCGGTGGATGGATTGTAAAATATTTTTTTACTTATATTATTTCTGATGGGAAAGATGCGGCTTCAGATGTATACTTTACATCATTTATTACATCAGATATTGCACCCGTTGTATTTATGCTGATCTTTCTGGCACTGACTGCCTGGATCGTATTTCGTGGTGTGGAAAAGGGAATCGAAAAGTTTTCCAGGATCATTATGCCGGGGCTGATTCTTCTGATTGTGATCATTGCGATTTTTTCACTGACACTGTCCCATACTGATACGGATGGAACTGTCCGCACCGGTATGCAGGGGCTGGCTGTTTATCTCAAACCGGATTTTCATGGACTGACGGTAAAACGTTTCCTGGAGATCCTTCTGGATGCGATGAGCCAGTTATTCTTTTCCTTAAGTGTATCTATGGGAATCATGATCACTTATGGTTCTTATGTGAAAAATGAAGTTAATTTAAATAAAGCAACAAATCAGATTGAGATCTTTGATACCGGCGTTGCATTTCTTGCAGGAATGATGATCATACCGGCTGTTTTTGTATTTCTCGGAAAGGATGGAATGGCTTCCGGCCCAAGTCTGATATTTATCTCACTGCCAAAGGTTTTTGATGCCATGGGAGTATTTGGCCGTCCGGTGGCAATTGCATTCTTCCTGATGATGGGATTTGCGGCACTGACTTCCTGCGTGTCTGTCATGGAGACACTGGTTGCAAACTGCATGGAACTTTATCATAAACCACGTAAGAAAATGTGTGGTGCTGTCGGAATTTATTCTCTTGTTACAGCAGTACTGATCTGCCTTGGTTATAACAAACTGTATTTTGAACTTAAACTGCCAAATGGTTCCGTTGGACAGCTTCTGGATGTGATGGATTATATCAGCAACAGTTTTCTGATGCCGTTTATCTCACTTTTGACAAGTATTCTGATCGGCTGGGTGATCGGCCTGACTGGATCATAGGAGAAGTGGAACGAAATGGGGAACATTTCAAACGGGCAGGATTATATCGCTTTATGATCCGTTATGTAGTGCCGGTTGTAATGCTGATATTATTCCTGGTATCTACAGGATTTGCAGATTTGATTTCATAAGTGTGGTAATATGTTTATGGCGTCTGGACAGTCGCATTAACGGATGACCAGTACAAGATACGATTAAATAACAGAGGATTTGATGAAAAAAGATATGTACGAATGTTGGAGAGAAAACTAATACATAGAACGGAAATGATTCAGAAAATTAGACTTAGCTCACTTTAAAAGTGAAAAAATAATTTGATAATTTCTTGACAAGTACTAATAAATATGTTAGTATTCAATCATCAAATTAATAAAGTCTTCGGTGACTGACGGAGTTGTGGGATAACCACGAGGGAGCCGGAGATTCGATGAGTCGACCGTCTGGGCAGTATTTGAAAAACTTCAGATACTGCTCTTTTTTATGGGATAAAAGATGCAGACGGTTGCAGCGGAGAAAGGAGAACATTATGGGATTTAAAAGTGACATCGAGATTGCACAGGAGTGCACAATGGAGCCAATTACCAAGATTGCAGAGAAAGCAGGTATTGATGACAAATATCTGGAGCAGTATGGTAAATACAAAGCAAAGATTGACTATAATCTCCTGAAAGAAACAGACAAAAAAGACGGCAAACTGATTCTTGTGACAGCTATCAACCCGACACCGGCCGGGGAAGGAAAAACAACTACAACGGTAGGTCTTGCAGATGGAATGCAGAGACTTGGAAAAAATGTTATGGTAGCTCTTCGTGAGCCATCCCTGGGACCGGTATTCGGTGTCAAAGGTGGTGCGGCAGGCGGCGGCTATGCACAGGTAGTTCCGATGGAGGATATCAACCTTCATTTTACCGGTGATTTCCATGCAATCGGTGCGGCAAACAACCTTCTTGCAGCAATGATCGACAACCATATCTTCCAGGGAAATGAGCTGAATATCGACCCGAGAAAGATCACCTGGAGACGCTGCGTGGATATGAACGACCGTCAGCTTCGTAATGTAGTAGACGGACTTGGCGGTAGAACAAACGGTATGCCGCGTGAGGACGGATATGACATTACCGTAGCATCTGAGATCATGGCAGTTCTCTGTCTGGCAAGTGATATCAAAGATCTGAAAGAGAGACTTTCCAGAATCATCATCGGATATACTTACGGTAAGGTTGCTGAGCAGAAACCGGTAACAGCAGGAGACCTCCACGCAGAGGGTGCTATGACAGCACTTCTGAAGGATGCCCTGAAACCAAACCTTGTTCAGACACTGGAGCATGTTCCGGCGATCGTTCACGGCGGACCATTCGCAAACATCGCTCACGGATGTAACTCCGTAACCGCTACAAAGATGGCTATGAAGCTTGCTGATTATGCGATCACAGAGGCTGGATTCGGTGCTGACCTTGGAGCAGAGAAATTCCTGGATATCAAGTGCCGTATGGCAGGTCTTACACCAAGTGCAGTTGTTATCGTAGCAACCGTACGTGCCCTGAAATACAACGGTGGCGTTGCAAAAGCGGATCTTAACAATGAGAACCTTGAGGCTCTTGAAAAGGGTATCCCGAACCTTCTGAAGCATGTAAGCAATATCAAAAATGTATACAAGCTCCCATGTGTGGTAGCTATTAACGCATTCCCGACCGATACCAAGGCAGAGCTTGATTTTGTGGAAGCAAAATGCAAGGAGCTTGGCGTAAACGTAGCACTTTCCGAGGTATGGGCAAAAGGTGGCGAAGGCGGAATCAAGCTTGCTGAGGAAGTGATCCGTCTTGTTGAAGAGCCGAATGATTTCACATATGCTTATGAACTGGAAGGCTCCATCGAGGACAAGCTGAACCAGATCGTACAGAAGGTTTACGGTGGAAAGAAAGTGGTTCTTACAGCAAATGCCCAGAAGCAGGCGAAACAGCTGGAGGCACTTGGATTTGGCAACTGCCCGATCTGTGTAGCTAAGACCCAGTACAGCTTAACAGACGACCAGACAAAGCTTGGTGCTCCGACAGATTTCGAGGTAACAGTAAGAAATCTTAAGATTTCCGCAGGTGCAGGATTTATTGTTGCACTGACAGGTGAGATCATGACCATGCCAGGACTTCCGAAAGTACCGGCAGCAACAAAGATCGACGTAGACGAGAGCGGTAAGATCACAGGACTGTTCTGATATAAAGTATAGAGAGTTTTTGAGGGGAATTTAGATAAAAAGCGGTAGAACCTGCAGAAATAGAGGTTCTGCCGCTTTTTCTTATATTGTTGTCTATTGCTCATGGCGGCGGTCCAGCCATTTACAGATGTAGTGGCCAACAATGTTCCCGGCCAGAAGGGTAAAGAACAAAGCAACATATTTCTGCATGGTGTTCACCTCTTTCATTCAGGATTGTATCTGCATTATATCATATTTCGAATGAAAATAATTGACTTTTTGCGGTGAATGGACTATGATGTGTGTAGCTAAAGAAAGTAATTATGCTTATCATGGGCAAAGCAAAACCCCCGGAAGTGGTCGAGACTTCCGGGGGTTTTTGTTTCGTTTATGTAAGGTGGTTTAATCCTTTCAGCTGGAGGTTCGGCAGCAACAGCATTATAGCATGTTCAGAACAAAATGGTATAATATTATAAATTGTCAAGAATGTCAGCAATCTCCTGCTGCTTGTTGGGATAAAACTCACAATGTAGAGGAAAGTGCAGAGGGGACGCGCATGTGACATTTGCGTTAATTAAGAGGAATCCTATAGAAAAAATTGTAGAGATAAATGAATGTGGGGGGAAATATGGTATACACATGCAAATATAAATCGCTAATCGGAGATATTTTACTTGCCGCAGATGAAATCGGACTTACCGGTCTGTGGTTTGAAGGACAGAAATATTTTGCAAATACACTTCCCAAAGACCATATCCAACAGGAGACGGAAATTCTCACAGAAGCAAAAAAATGGCTGGATGTATATTTCTTCGGTGAAGAACCGAACTTTACTCCACTACTTCATCCGAACGGTTCAACATTCAGAAAGGCAGTGTGGCAGATTTTACTGGAGATTCCCTATGGACAGACGATTACATATGGAGAAATTGCGCGCAGAATTGCAGTGATGAAAAACACTTCCCATATGTCCGCCCAGGCAGTAGGCGGTGCGGTTGGACATAATGAAATTTCCATTATCATTCCCTGCCATCGAGTCATAGGAACAAATGGAAGCTTGACGGGCTATGCCGGAGGAATTGACAAAAAAATTTCACTTCTTAAGCTGGAACATACAGATATGAGCCGTTTGTTTATTCCAAAGAAAGGAACTGCACTGTAAAACTCAGGCTGAGAGGACGGTCTGGTGCAGGCGTCCACGAAAAGACAGATATTTTATTTATGAAAGCATGCTATGAAAATTGCCAGCAGGATTTCGGAGGAATAATTATGGGAAAAATACTGGATGAAGATTTAATCTACGAGATACTGTCCGTGGTGGAAGAGATACCTGAGGGAAAAGTGGCCTCCTACGGACAGATCGCACGGCTGATCGGGCGGGATAAAAATTCACGTCTTGTAGGAAAAGTCTTAGGTATGGCAGAATTTTACGGGAAGTATCCCTGCCACAGAGTTGTGAACCATGCAGGGCGTACTGCACCAGGCTGGAGAGAGCAGAAGATGCTTCTGGAAGACGAGGGTGTGGAGTTTAAGGCAAATGGATGTGTAGATATGAAGCAGTATCAGTGGGAGGAGTAGTGTTTTATGAATTGTAGAAATATGATGCAGATCCGGAGCTTACAGAAGTTCTGAAGCTGAAAGCAGGGGAAAACGGTCTGGAGTAGTCTGTACGATGGGGCTATTTTGCAGACTGCCTGCAGTGCATCAAAAGTGAATACAGGATTGAATAACTATATCCATGGAGGAGAATTCGTAGTTCTGACAAATCCCAGTGTCACCAACGACAGCCGGAAACTCGTGCTGGAGGAAAAGGACAGAAACGCCGCAGAGCAGCTGTCTTCCTCTATTATGGATGCAGAACATTTAAGCTGAGAGCGTGTGATGGCACAGGCCAGATATCTGAACCTTGCACCGCTTACCATGACCGATGAGCAGATGGAGAAAGGACTTGAGATCTTTGAAGCTTCTCTGAAAGAGGCATTAGAAGCATAGATTAATAGAAAGTTACTCTGTAATAGAAAGCTACTCTGTAACAGAAAAATAAAACATGCTTGACAAACCATAAATTCCTCATATAATTATCAATGGTAATTAACTAAGATAATTATATGAGGAGTTTTTTTATGACAAATGAAAAGATCAAGCGGATGTTTGATGCGTTTTATCAGGCAAAGCGGATCCGGGATATGCTTCCGCCACTGCCCCAGGGGGTGATGCCATCCTACATACAGTATCTGGATGTGATCCATTCTCTGCAGAGAGAAAAAAGGATATCCGGCTCTCTGATATCAGTGATGCCATGAACCTTCCGCGTCCGGGTGTTACCAGAACAGTGAAAGAAATGGAGGCAAAGGGATATCTTCAGAAGCTCATGTCTCCGGATGACGGGCGCGTTACTTACATTTCCATAACAGAAAAAGGAGAGAGGCTTTCCAGGAAGTATGATCAGGATTATTTCAGCAGTCTGGCGCCCTATCTTTCAGAGATTTCCGAAGAAGAAGCAGACAATATGATCCGGACCATCGGGAAATTTTATCAGATCATGTGTGACAGGAGGGAACATTATGACAAATGATAAGGCAGATTTTACCCAGGGAAATATCCTGAAGAAGCTGGTTGCATTTATGATGCCGGTACTCGGTGCGCTGATCCTGCAGGCTGCCTATGGTGCGGTCGATCTTCTTGTAGTTGGAAGATTCGGTTCCACATCCGGACTGTCAGCGGTTTCCACCGGAAGTCAGGTACTGAATCTGGTTACCTTTGTAGTGATCCAGTTTGCTATGGGTATCACAGTTCTGATCGCACGTTATCTTGGAGAAAAAAGACCGGAGCAGATTGGCTCCGTTATCGGTGGGGCTGCGATCGTCTTTACCATGATCTCTGTCGTGCTGTTTATTGTTATGGTAGGTTTTGCACATCCGATCTCCGTGCTGATGCAGGCACCGGAAGAAGCGGTAGCGCTGACTGCATCTTATGTACGGATCTGTGGCAGCGGAATTTTCTTTATTGTTGCGTATAACCTGCTGTCTGCTATTTTCCGTGGTCTTGGTGACAGCAAATCTCCGCTGCTATTTGTGCTGGTGGCATGTATTGTAAATGTGATCGGAGACCTGGTACTGGTAGCCGGCTTACATATGGATGCAGCAGGAGCAGCTATTGCTACGGTTTCTGCTCAGGCCTTAAGTGTTGTATTTGCAGTAGTCCTGCTGATAAAGAAGAAGCTTCCGTTTACCATTACAAAAAAAGATTTCCGGTTGAATCCCCAGTGCAGACGTTTTCTAAAGATCGGACTGCCGCTGGCACTTCAGGAATTCCTGACCCAGATTTCATTCCTGGCCTTGTGCGCATTTGTCAATCGCCTGGGTCTGGAAGCATCCTCCGGTTACGGAGTTGCATGTAAGATCGTAAACTTTGCCATGCTGGTTCCAAGCTCCCTAATGCAGTCCATGGCCTCCTTTGTTTCACAGAACGTAGGAGCAGGAAAGCCGAAACGTGCGAGAAAATCCATGCTTACGGGAATTGGTGTTGGCCTGTCTGTGGGATGCCTGGTATTTATCCTGATCCTGCTGAAGGGTGATGTGCTGGCAGGATTCTTCTCCACAGATGCCGGCGTTATCCAAAAGGGCTTTGATTATCTGAAGGGGTTTGCTCCGGAGACACTGGTAACGGCTGTTCTGTTCAGTATGATAGGCTATTTCAATGGAAACAACCAGACCATATGGGTTATGGTCCAGGGCCTGATCCAGACGCTTCTGGTACGACTTCCAATGGCGTACTTTATGAGTATCCAGCCGGATGCCAGCCTGACCAAGATCGGTCTTGCAGCACCGGTATCTACCACAGTGGGAATCATTCTGAACATCGGATTCTTTCTGTACTTTACCCGTGTGAAAAAAGAAATTGTTTCGGAAGAATGACCGGATAAAGGGATGTAAATGAGAGGGGTGATATGATATAATCAGAATCACCCCGGCAGAGGTGATGGTACTGACCCCTGAAATAGCTGCCGGAATCTTGACAGCTGTAAAGGAGGAGTACAGGATGATTTGCGGGATGACGTATTTTCAGATATGTCTGTATTTTTTGTTTTATTCTTTTGGAGGATGGGTCGTTGAAGTTATCTTCCATGCAGTAACCTTAGGAAAGGTTATAAACCGGGGATTTCTCAACGGTCCGGTATGCCCGGTGTACGGATTTGGGGTACTTTCCGTGTTTGCGTTGCTTAATACGCTTCAGAGCGGTGGACATCAGATGAGTGAGGGAATGATCTTTTTGTTTGGGATCGTTCTTGCAACTGCGGTAGAGCTGGTTGCCGGCTGGCTTCTGGATGTATGCTTCCATGCAAGATGGTGGGATTATTCTAATAAGCCGCTGAATTTTCATGGCTATATCTGTCTTGAGTTTTCCCTGATATGGGGACTTGCCATTGTGATGGTCGTAAAGGTTTTTCAGAAGTATGTGGAGCGTCAGGCTTCTCATACACCTTCCACACTGGAATGGGTTGTTATGGCAATTCTGTATGCGGTGTATCTGGCTGATCTTATTGTAACAGTGGCGGTGATCCGCGGACTGAATAAAAAGCTTACCCGACTGGATAAGGTACGTGCGGATCTGCGGATCGTGAGCGATAAGCTCAGTGATACTCTGGCAACAACTACCATTGATACAGCACAGAAGGTGGGAGAGGGAAAGGTTCAGGTTGCTCTTGCTAAGGCAGAGCTCAGAGATGCGACTGTGGCTCAGAGAGAAAAATCTGCCGAAATGCTTCGGATGAAGAAAGCGGAGCTTCAGGCACAGTTTGATGAGCTGTCAAGCTCTATCACAAACCATACGGTATTCGGCCAGGGAAGAATCATTAAGGCTTTCCCGGAGATGAAACACAGAGATTATTTTGAACTGATCCAGGAACTGAAGAAAAAACTCAGATAAGAAAAATGAAACGCGATAAAGAGGCAGCAGGAAATGTTGGAAATTTCCTTCTGCCTCTTTATCGCGTATCAGAGCTTCAGCTTATCGGATTCGTTTCTTTATCATTGGTCCGATGATCATGGCGATGATCATTTTTATGAGATCTGCCGGGATAAACGGAATTACACAGATTCCAAGAGCTGCTTTGAAAGTGGAATCTGCAACGATGCAGAACCATATAGTTCCGAGAAGATAGCATACAATTGTTCCTGCAATCATACCAACGAGCTGGATCAGAGGCTTATGGCAGTTGTCAATTACCAGTCCGGCAATAACAGCCATAACGATAAAGCCGATGATGTATCCGCCTGTAGGACCGGCCAGCTTTGCAGGGCCGCCGGTAAATCCGGAAAATACCGGAAGACCTACAAGTCCAAGCAGAAGATAGATCAGATAGCTGATGGTTCCTTTTTTCCATCCGAGAAGATACAGGGACAGATAAATGGCAAGATTGGTAAATGAGATCGGAACCGGACCGATCGGAATGGACAGCGGCGCAAGAATACAGGTGACAGCTGCCATAAGAGCGGTCATGGTGATCTCGTAGGTTTTTGTACGTGGTGCAGAGACAGTATTTGTCTGATTCATATTGAAAGAGCCTCCTTTGAAAAAGGTAATATATTTACTGGTTCGGGTAAGTAATGAAATGCTGTAAGTGTGTATGATAGGTCATATGTCCATAAGGATGCTTACGCAGATTCAATCTCATAGGTGAATCCTGCATCCGTAATGGTTTTGAGAGTGTCTTCGATTCCCTGGCCACCTTCTGTAAGATAACCGGAAGCAAAAATAGAGTCTACAACACTGAGCAGTTTTTTTTCTTCGCCTTTAAAATAAACTTCTCTTCCGGCAGCACATCGGATATCTGCTTTAGGCACAAGAAGTCTTGCCAGGCAGAGGACCTTCATACAGTATTCTGTTGTCAGCTGGGAAATATCTGCATTTCCGAGAGGAGTTCCCTTGATCGGAAGAAGAAAGTTGATCGGCAGTGCTTCCGGCTGGATCTCACGTAATTCCAGAAGCATGTCAACAACGTCTTCCTTACTTTCACCCATGCCAATGATACCGCCGCTGCAGATCTCGAAACCAAGTCCCTGAAGCATATGGATATTCCGGACACGCTGGTCAAAGGTATGTGTACTGCAGATATTATGATAAAAGGAACGGCTGCTGTTCAGGTTATGGTTGATCCGGTCAAGACCAGCCTCTTTGAGCATTTTTGCCTGGTGCTCTGTGAGAAAGCCTATGGAGCAGCAGAGATGAGTTCCGTGTTCTTTCATTTTGCGGATCCTGCGGGCCAGCTCCTCGATCTCTTTATCTGTAAATTTCATACCACTCAGTCCGATACAATGTCTGGATAAATGATAATCATTTACGAAATCATTGTCCTGATATAATTTGTCTTCATCTACCCATTTGTATTTATCAATATCGGCAGTGGAACGACATGACTGGGCACAGTAGGCACAATCCTGGGAACAGTTACCACTGCGGGCATTGGTAAGGATGTGGATGCTTACCCGGTTTCCCTTATATTTGTAACGTAAACTGCTGGCACGGTCAATCAGTGCCTCAAGTTCTTCGTCCGGAGTATCTAAAATTGCAATGGCTTCATCTCTGGAAAGCGATGGAGCTTCTTTTTCGCATGATGCAGTGTTCATGTCAATACCTTCCTTTTGAGTTTTTTTGTACGGGTATCACTTTATCACAGAGAAATATCGAATGTCAACTATAAATATAAAATGAGTTTACAATTAAAAAACTGTAGTATTAAGGTAATGCTTAGGATCATCAAAGCAGGTAATTTCCTTGATTCGGTTAAAATAATTCTCAATTCAATTCAATATCATATCTTTATAAAATCTTAATACGGAAGCAGAGACTTTTATACTATCTTTGAAAGTAGTTATATATAATAAAATGCATTACGAGGATAGCACTGTTAAAAGTATTGATAAGGAGTTCTGATCATTTATGCCGGAAAAATCATATAAGAAAAAACATATGACATCTTTTCAGCTGATTATCATGGGGTTTGCAGGAGTGATCCTTTTGGGAACCGTTCTGCTGATGCTTCCATTTTCTTCTGCGGAGAAAGTGATCACACCATTTCATGAGGCACTTTTTACAGCCACTTCGGCGGTATGTGTTACAGGTCTTGTGGTAAAGGACACTGGAAGCTACTGGTCCCTGGCAGGCCAGACGATCATTCTTGCACTCATACAAACAGGTGGGCTTGGAGTAGTGACTGTGGCTGCGTCTGTTTCCATTCTTTCCGGAAAGAAAATATCCCTCATGCAAAGAAGCACCATGCAGGATGCAATTTCAGCTCCAAAAGTCGGAGGAATCGTCAGACTAACAAGGTTTATTTTGAGGGGAACATTTTTGATCGAAGCTGCAGGGACGGTGTTGCTGCTGCCGGTTTTATGGGAGATTATGGAAAAAAGGGAATCTGGATGTCAGTTTTTCATTCAATCTCTGCTTTTTGTAATGCCGGCTTTGATATTCTGGGGACAGATTCCAGTATGTTTCCATCGCTGACTGGGTATTCAGGAAATATACTTATAAATCTGGTAATTATGCTGTTGATCATTACAGGAGGAATCGGTTTTCTCACATGGGATGATATTTATACAAATAAACTGAACTTTAAACGCTACCGCATGCAAAGCAAGATCATTCTCATGACTACCGCATGTCTGATCTTATTTCCGGCAGTCTTTTTCTATATCTGTGATCTGACAAAATTACCCATGGGAAAACGCCTGTTAGCAGCAACGTTTCAATCGGTAACGACAAGAACTGCCGGATTTAATACTATAAACATTTCAGAGATGAGTGAGGCATCAAAAGCAGTTATGATATTGTTAATGCTGATTGGTGGTTCACCGGGATCTACAGCAGGTGGAATGAAAACAACAACTTTTTCAGTACTTATTTTAAATGCAATTGCGACATTTCGAAGTCAGGAAAATGCAGGAGCTTTTGGGCGAAGACTTGAATATCATGTGATAAAAAATGCAGCGACAATAGCCATGTTATATTTTGCCTTGTTCTTTGGCGGCGGAATAGCGATCAGTGTGTACGAAGGCCTTCCGCTTTTAGATTGTCTGTACGAAGCTGCTTCAGCTGTTGGTACGGTAGGTCTGACTCTGGGAATTACACCGGAACTTCATGTTTTTTCACAAGTCGTGCTGATCATACTGATGTATCTGGGACGTGTAGGTGGTCTGACCCTGATCTATGCGGTATTTTCCGGAAGAAATAAGGGAAATGCAAAGCTCCCTCTGGAAAAAATCACAGTTGGATAAGAAGGAGAAAAATAATATTATGAAAAATGTATTGCTTATTGGACTTGGAAGGTTTGGAAGACATATTGCCATGCAGCTCAATCAGCTGGGACATGAAGTTATGGCAGTTGACTGGAAGGAAGAAAGAGTGGACAAAGTACTGTCATTTGTGACGAATGCTCAGATTGGTGACAGCACCAATGCTGAATTTTTACAGTCCCTTGGAATTGGAAACTATGACATTTGTTTTGTGACCATTGGAGAGAGCTTTCAAAATTCTCTTGAAACAACATCCCTTCTAAAAGAACTGGGTGCAAAATTGGTGATATCCAGAGCTGAACGTGATGTTCAGGAAAAATTTCTTTTACGCAATGGTGCCGATAAGGTAGTTTATCCGGAAAAGCAGGTGGCAAAATGGGCCTCCTTCCGTTATACAGATGATCATATACTGGATTATATGGAGGTGGATGCTTCCCATGCAATTTTTGAAGTGGAAGTGCCGGAAGAATGGGTTGGAAAAACAGTGGGTGGACTTGACATCAGAAAACGCTACAATATTAATATTCTGGCAGTAAAAAATGAAGAGGAATTCAGTATTGCAATTTCACCGGAAACATATTTTGCAGAAAACGATAAATTACTGGTATTAGGAGAATACAGAGCTCTTCAGAAGTGCTTCCGCATATAGCTCATTGCCATGAAGAAAAAATTTTGACCACAGAACAGCTGCGTGATATAATTCCAGAAACAGCAGTAGAAGGAGAATGACAGAATGAGCTTGAAAATGGAGGATACAGTAAAAAAAAGAACCTATCCGAAACGGCCATTTGCATGGTATGTGGAAAAACCGTCTGCAAAAGATTACTTGCTGACGGTTTTTATATTTGCAGTATGCACTTTGATCGGCCTGCTGTTTCAGAAACTGGATCTTACAGATACAAATATTGTAACGATATACATTTTGGGCGTATTGATCACTTCGATCGTGACAGATGGTTATCTTTGCAGTGTAGCCGGCTCCTTTTTAAGTGTATTCTTATTTTGCTTTTTCCTGATGGAGCCAAGGATGTCTTTTGAGACATATGCGGTGGGATATCCGGTGACATTTTTCATAATGCTTATTTCGTCCGTACTTACAGGAACCCTTGCGGCAAAGCTAAAAATGCATGCAAAGCTGTCTTCACAGATTGCCTTTCGCACACAGGTTCTGTTTGATACGGATCGTCTGCTGCAAAAGGCAAAAAGTGAGACAGAAATCCTCGGAGTTACCTGTACACAGCTGATACGCCTGTTAAACCGCAGCATCACGGCATATGTTGTGGAAAATGGAACTTTATCAGAAGGAAAGCTTTTTCCGGGGAAAAAGAGAGCACAGAGGATTTTCTGACACAGGAAGAACAACAGGCGGCCAGATGGACTTATGAAAACAGACAGCGTGCAGGCGCATCCACACAGTATTTCTCACAGGCAAAATGCTTATATCTGGCAATTCGAAGCGGGAATAATGTTTATGGCGTAATCGGGATCCCGATGCAAAAAGAAACACTGGACTCTTATGAATACAGCATCCTGCTGTCTGTAATAAATGAATGTGCACTTGCAATGGAGAATGTACAAAATGCCATAGAAAAAGAAAAAAATGCGGTTTTAGCAAAAAATGAGCAGCTGCGTGGCGATCTTCTTCGGGCGATCTCCCATGACCTGCGTACTCCGCTTTGTTCTATTTCCGGAAATGCAGATATGCTTCTCAGTAACAGTGACCGTCTGGATGAAGCTACAAGGTATCAGATCTACACGGACATTCATGAGGATTCAGAGTGGCTGATCGGAGTTGTGGAAAATCTGCTTTCCATTACCAGGCTCAATGATGGAAGATTGAAGTTTAAATTTACGGATCAGCTTTTGGATGAGGTAATAGCAGAGTCACTCCGACATATCGGCCGGAAGCATGATGCGTATAAGATCGTGGCGGACTGTGAAGAACTTGTTCTTACACGTATGGACGTGCATCTTATTATACAGGTTCTGGTAAATTTGATCGATAATGCGATAAAATATACGCCGTCAGGCTCTGTCATCAGCATTCGGGGGTTCAAAAAAGCCGGGAAAGCACAGGTAAGCGTGGAAGATAACGGCCCCGGGATCCCGGATGAAATGAAGCCACATATTTTTGAGATGTTTTATACAGGGAAAACAACCGTTGCAGACAGCCAACGGAGTCTGGGGCTTGGCCTGGCACTTTGCCGCTCTATCATAGAAGCTCACGATGGAACACTGGTTCTTTCAGATCATGCTCCGCATGGATGTAATTTTACTTTTACTTTACCATTAAGCGAGGTGACATTAAATGAATAAGACATTAATTCTGGTGGTTGAGGATGACAGACCCATACGGAACCTGATCGTTACCACATTAAAAACACATGACTATAAATATCTGGCTGCAGAAAATGGGGCTTCGGCCATTTTGGAGGCTTCATCACACAATCCGGATATCGTTCTTCTGGATCTGGGCCTTCCTGATATGGAAGGAGTAGAGGTAATAAAGAAAATCCGTACCTGGTCGAATATGCCTATCATCGTGATCAGTGCAGAAGTGAGATATGGACAAAATAGAGGCACTGGATGCGGGTGCAGATGATTATATCACAAAACCATTTTCAGTAGAAGAATTACTTGCGCGTATCCGTGTCAGCCAAAGACGGCTTGCCATAACGCAGTCAGGAAAACAGCCGGAAACATCTGTTTTTGAAAATGGTGGATTAAAGATAGATTACACGGCTGGCTGCACATTCCTGAAGGACAGAGAACTGCATCTGACGCCCATTGAGTATAAGCTGCTCTGCCTTTTATCTCGTAATGTTGGAAAAGTATTGACACATACATATATTACTCAGCAGATCTGGGGACGCTGCTCGGAAAACGATGTTGCTTCTCTCAGGGTTTTTATGGCAACACTGCGGAAAAAACTGGAGCCTGAAAAAAACGGTGTACAATATATCCAGACGCACATAGGAATTGGATATCGCATGCTCAGAATCGAGAAACCTGAGTAGGAAACGAACTCTTCTTTATGAAGTCGGAAGGGCTGACGGAAACAGTGGAGCATAAATTCTGTGCATCGCGAAGCGTGTTGCTGAGAACGGAGTGAACAGTAACTAGGGTTTACAGGGCAGATGCATGGAATAAAATTTTGTTTGACTTTTTGAAAAAGAGGCAATATAATTACAGGGAACGAGTGGCAAGTAAGCGTAAATCCAGTTTACCGGCTACTCGTTTTCATTTTACAAAAATGAATATCGTCATGAAAAGATGTGTAGCGTGTCAGCGTAAGTCCAGCTTATATGACAGGGTGCGCACTTTTTTTGTGCCAAAAAGAAAGGAGGTGACATGCTCCCACCACTTAAATCTTACGATTTTGAAGTGGGGGCTTCCTGCTCAATTGCCCTTTAGGGCAAAGCTAAAACAGGCTATCCCCGCGTGTCCTGCGGTTTTGTTTTTTATGTTTATCCGGTTACGGATTTTTTTCTTGTGCCGTCAGGCACATTCTTTATAGATCCTTTTTCCTTCTTCCCGGATGTTGACTGCTGCATTCACATCCCGGTCCATCCTGTTTCCACATTCACAGACATACATTCTATCCGACAATGCTAGTTCCTTTTTCTTATGTCCGCATACACTGCAGATCTTGCTGGATGCAAAATAACGGTCTACTTTTATAAGATGTTTTCCGCGCTCTTCCAGCTTGTATCCAAGCATGGACAGAAACTGCCCGTACCCGTTATCCTGCACGCCTTTCCCAAGATGCAGGCCTCCGGACATTCCCTTCAGGTTCAGATCTTCCACGCATACTGCATCATATCTTTCAGCAAGCTCCCTGCTGAGCTTATGCTGGAAATCTTTTCTCTGGTTCTTTATCTTTTCATGACATAAAGCTACCCGTTTCTTCTGTTTCTGATAGTTCCGGCTTCCTTTTTCACAGTGGGAGAGCTTTCTCTGTTCCCTTGCAAGTTTTTTCTCTGCTTTTCTGTAAAACATAGGATACCCAGCTCTTTCTCCTGTAGAAAATACACACATTCCCTGCATGGCAAAATCAATCCCAAGAAATCTCTCTGCCGGTCTTTTTTCCACGGTTTGGTTCTCACAGCAGAACAAAAGACTTGCAAAATATTTCCCGGATGGCTCACGGCTCACAGTTACGGATCTCAGCTTCCAGTCTGACGGAATCTGCCGGTGGAGTTTTATCTTTATGGCAGCCATCTTCGGAAGCTTCAGATGGCTATCCTGCAAAAGGATATTCCCGTTTACTGCATTGGTCGTATACGAATTTCTTGTATGCTTCTTTGATTTATAACGTGGAAATCCGCAGGATGGTTCCCGGAAGAACTTCCGGAACGCACTTTCCAGATGCAGCTGCACATTCGCCAGGGCAAGGGAGTCTACATCCTTCAGCCAGGGATATTCCTTCTTATATCCGGCCGGTGTGTTCCGGAGCATCTTTTTTTCTTTCTGGTAATAGCTGATCTTGTCTGCGAGCATCTGGTTATAGATAAAGCGGCTACAGCCGATTGTTTTCTCTATCTGGACTTTCTGCTCTTTATTTGGATAGATCCTTATTTTTACGGCGCGGTTCATTCTTCTCACCTTCTGTATTTTATAACCATCACCAGGTGATAGTATAGTAGAAATACTGAATGGGAATTATTGTCTAATTCCATTATATTTATCATTCATTTTCTTTTATCGACTGATATGTATTTATGAACTAATTGTTCTTTTTTAGTATACTACATCAGGGGATGGAGAACAAGTGTTTCTTTTGTACTATAGGGATTTTTTGAGCAGATATGCCCAGATGTGCAATTCATCTCACCACCTGAAGAGGTGGGAGAATTCTTGCTACATTTGTTAAAACAAAATGGCGGAAAGCAACAAGATGAAGGATATGCCGGTAAATAAGCTGATGATCCAGATGGGAATCCCGATGATCCTATCTATGGCATTGCAGGCAGTCTATAACATTGTAGACAGTGCATTTGGGGGAAATATGAAAGCAGGCAGTGAGACAGCACTAAATGCTTTGACACTGGTATTTCCAGTGCAGATGCTTATGGTGGCAGTGGGGATTGGAACCGGTGTAGGAACCAATGCACTTCTTGCAAGGACACTTGGACAGGGAAACAGTAAAAAAGCTGCAAAGGTAAATTAAGCGTGAA
>ENA-OQHY01000438-OQHY01000438.1-human-gut-metagenome-genome-assembly--contig:-NODE-438-length-23701-cov-2.592051_pt1 | contig 23701 bp, 36 predicted proteins | sample MGYA00242570_ERZ504733 | MGnify/ENA primary metagenome ERZ504733 (study PRJEB26092, sample SAMD00036219) | human gut metagenome | host: Homo sapiens | study: EMG produced TPA metagenomics assembly of... | reverse complement strand
ACGCTGCAACAAATACATCGACGAGACAATGCGTGGCACTTGCAAAAGATGAGGGCAAAGAAAGACCGTCTGGAGACCGTTCTCTACAACCTGATCGAGAGCATCAAAGCAGGAGCAAAACTTCTGGAATCCTTCATGCCGGAGACTTCAGAGAAGATCCTTGCTCAGCTTGGAGACGGAAAAGTAACAGAAAAACCGGAGATCCTTTTCGCAAGACTGGATGTCAATGAAGTAATGAAAAAAGTAGAAGAACTTCACCCACATGTAGAAGAGAAGGAAGAGGCAAAAGAAGAAGCTGACGAAGAAGTGATCGATATCGAAGCAAAGCCGGAGATCACATTCGATGACTTCGGAAAGATGCAGTTCCAGGTTGGTGAGATTATTGCCTGCGAAGAAGTGAAAAAATCCAAGAAACTTCTCTGTTCACAGGTTAAGATCGGAAGCGAAGTAAAACAGATCGTATCCGGAATTAAGAAACATTACTCTGCAGAAGAGATGGTAGGCAAGAAGGTTATGGTTCTTGTGAACTTAAAACCTGCAAAACTTGCCGGAGTATTATCTGAGGGTATGTTACTGTGCGCAGAAGACGCAGAAGGTAATCTGGCACTTATGACACCGGAGAAGAATATGCCGGCCGGTGCAGAGATCTGCTAATGCAAGTATAGAAAGATACAAAGAAACTGGTTGATAATAGTTGGCTTTGTATATGAAAGAATGAAAATGAGGACGGAGGATTTTTGGAATCACCGTCCTTGTTTGATATATATCTCCAATATCCGACATCTATATACAGTATCTGTCACACAAGTTATCCACATGATGTGGATAAGTATGTGGAAAACCTTGGGATAAGGGTGGGATAACCATGAAATTCCTTGGGATAACGTGTGGAAAAGATGGGATAAATATTGGGATACTGGGGACAGGACATTTTTGATTTGGGACGGAGGATTTAAGACATTATTTTTGAAAGTCCTCCGTCCCCGGAGGGATATATGATATTTGATACACATGCACATTATGACGATGAGCAGTTTAATGAGGACAGAGTAGAATTGCTGAATTCTATGGAAGAGCAGGGCGTTGGCACAATTGTAAATGTCAGTGCAGCATATAATTCCTGCAGGAAGGTTATTGCACTTGCAAAGGAATATCCATTTGTATATGCGGCAGTCGGGATTCATCCGGATGAGGTCGGCTGCCTGAATGAAGAGAACTTTGCACAGATGAAAGAGCTGTTTAAAGAGGAGAAAGTGGTTGCGGTAGGCGAGATCGGTCTGGATTATTACTGGGACAATGAGCCGAGAGAAGTGCAGAAAAATGGTTCATACGGCAGCTGGAACTGGCAAGAGAGTTGGATCTTCCGGTTCTGATCCACAGCCGGGAGGCAGCGGCAGATACCATGGAGATTATGAAAGAGCATGCGAAAGGACTAAGCGGTGTGATCCATTGTTATTCTTATTCCAAAGAAATGGCACAGGAATATATCAAGATGGGATTTTACATCGGCGTTGGCGGAGTGGTAACGTTCAAGAATGCGAAGAAGCTGAAAGAAGTAGTGGAAAATATTCCGCTGACATCAATTGTACTCGAGACGGACTGCCCGTATATGGCACCGGAACCGAATCGTGGAAAGCGCAACAATTCTGCTTATATCCGTTATGTGGCAGAGAAGATTGCGGAATTAAAGGGCATTACGTATGAAGAAGTAGTCGAACAGACGGAGAAAAATGCAAGAGAGATGTAACCGGTTATAGCAAAAAGCAGGGGAGATATCGGAAAAACAACGATATCTTCCTTGTTTATTAATAAGAAAACCCTTATGCATAAATTTCCTATTGTCATATAAAACTACTTATGTTAACCTAATCTTACGCAGTCGTCAATCTGACAGACTGCAAAAGTATCTATCAACCAATCGGTAATTATTTCTTTCACTCTATATTCAGAGTAGATAATCCGATGAAAGCAAAAAAGAGGAAGATCGTTTGAAAGAATGTTTCAGGCAGCTCTGAGAATCTGAGGTATTTGCTGAGAACATTTGGTAAACTTCTGCTTTTCTAAGATATACTCCTGTGTTAAAATATGCTTAGGCAGAGAATTCTTTACTTCAAACGATACTTTATCTTACAAAAGAAGGGAGAATTCTATGAGAAGAAACCAGAAAAATGTAACAGAAGATGACTTTATTATGCTTCCGACGGTGGATTTTTGTTTCAAAGAATTGATGCAAAATGAAAATATCCGGAAAGGAATCGTAGCGGCTTTGCTAAAGCTTCACCCGGAAGACGTAGAAAAAACAGACCTCATGCCTACAATATTACAAAAACAGTATGAGGATGATAAATACGGAATTTTGGATGTTCGGGTGAAGTTAAAAAACGGTGTACAGATAGACTTTGAGATGCAAGTTGTCTACTACGACTACTGGGCTAACCGGTCGGCGTATTATCTTGGAAAAATGTATGTGGATCAGATCAGAGAAGGCGACAGTTATGACAGGCTGCAGAAGTGCATTCAGGTAAGCATTCTAGATCATACTTATTTTCAGGATGATGAAAAGTGCTATCGTCGGATTGCATTGTGTGACACAGAGACAGGGAAAGAGTATACAGATCTGTTAGAGATGCACATACTGGAACTGTCCAAGCTTCCGCCTGAGCAGAAAAATGAGACAGATCTGTTACAATGGATGCGCTTTCTAGGCGGAAAATGCAGGGAGGATTTCAAGAAGATGGCAGAGAATAATTCTACTTTTGAAGAGGCATATGATGTATTAGACAGACTGAGTGCGGATGAGAAGAAACGGCTGGAATACGAAGCAAGGCAGAAAGCAATCAGAGATCATGACATTATGATGAAGACAGCAAAAAGACTTGGACTCGAGGCTGGAATTGCAGAGGGAAGAGAAAAGGGAATTGCAGAGGGAAGAGAACAAGAAAAACGCAATATTATTCGTGAAATGCTGCAGGATCACATTCCCGATTATAAAATTAAACAATATACAGGAGCAACAGATAAAGAGATTTCCGAGGAAAAGAGCCGGTTGTTTTAAATGTCTGCGCCTATTATTGGAAGGTAGTGAAATATACAGATCGTACATGATAAAAATTCTCGATAATCTGTTCCGCATATGAAACAGCCAGAAAAGCCCGAAAAATGGGGAAAAGCAAGATCGTGGATTTTAATCAGTGCGCCGGCTATCTTGAAGAATAAATATTTTTACTTTGTAGCAGCATTGTTTATCTTGGCACTTAGCATTGCGTCAGGTAACGGATCTATGACCGTATATTATTGTGGAAATATCTTAAAAGATATGGATATGATGACACCACTTTCCATGGCACTGACACTTCCGGTTATTATTGGAAACTGTTTCGTACCTGCGATTGTTAAGAAAATAGGACATCAGAAAACGCTAATCCTCAGTTCGATTCTGATGCTGGTCGGATTCCTGATCGTAGCAATTAACCCTCACAGCGGAACATTTGCCATCGTCGGAATGGTCGTAAGAGGATTTGGAAATGGAGCAATCTTCGCTTGTGGATTCGCATTAGCAGCCATAGCAAGCTTACCGGGCATATGAGAATCTTCCATCCCCGTTTATATTTTCTTTATACATATTTCATTTTTTATCGCTGTCAATCCCGGCCAAATTATTGTATAATGAGGAATAATCGAGAAACCATATAACAGATACGGGAGGGTCTATGAAGGAACCAACGTTAGGAAATCCGCAGAATACCATCGAGGTTCTGCAGAAATATAATTTTTCATTTCAGAAAAATTCGGTCAGAATTTCCTGATCGATACACATGTATTAGATAAGATCATACAGTCGGCGAATATCACGGAGGATGATATGGTACTGGAGATCGGACCAGGAATCGGTACGATGACGCAATATCTGGCACAGGCGGCAGGAAAGGTGATCGCAGTTGAGATCGATAAGAATCTGATCCCGATCCTGGAGGATACATTAAGCGGATATGACAATGTACGTGTCATCAATGAAGATGTATTGAAGCTGGATCTTAAGAAGCTTGCAGACGAAGAGAACAACGGAAAGCCGGTCAAAGTGGTGGCGAACCTGCCATATTATATTACGACGCCGATCATCATGGGACTTTTTGAAAATGAGGTTCCGGTAGAGAGTATCACTGTCATGGTGCAGAAAGAAGTTGCGGACCGTATGCAGACCGGACCGGGTAATAAGGACTATGGCGCACTGTCATTAGCAGTACAGTATTATGCCGACCCGTATATTGTGGCAAATGTTCCGCCGAACTGTTTCATGCCGAGACCGAAGGTGGGATCAGCGGTTATACGTCTGACCTGTCATCAGGAGAAACCGGTACAGGTGCAGGATGAGAAGCTGATGTTCAACATTATCCGTGCATCTTTCAACCAGAGAAGGAAGACACTGGCGAACGGTCTGAAGAATGCGGCGACATTAGATTTTACAAAAGAAGAAGTGGAAGCAGCGATTGATGCACTTGGAAAGGGTGCAAGTGTGAGAGGTGAGACACTGACACTGGAAGAATTTGCAAGATTGAGTGATTTATTATCTCCATATAAGAAAGGATGATGACGATGGACAGAAAAGAAGGGCAGACACTATTTGAGGTAACACCGGAAATCAGCCATTTTGCAGAACTTTGCGAGAAGAACAATGCGATAGACAAAGAGCTGTATACGAAGTACGAAGTCAAACGGGGACTCCGTGACCTGAACGGAAAAGGTGTCCTTGCGGGACTTACGAACATTTCCGATGTATGTGCGAAGAAGATCGTGAACGGAGAGGAAGTGCCATGTGCAGGAAATCTTTACTATCGCGGCTATAATATCAAAGATCTGGTGCAGGGGTTTCTGAAAGATAAGCACTATGGATTTGAGGAAATCGCCTATCTGCTGTTATTCGGTGAACTTCCGGATAAGACGCAGCTGCAGACATTTCATGAGACACTGGTGGAAAGACGGACATTGCCGCCGACATTTGTCCGTGATGTGATCATGAAAGCGCCAAGCCGTGACATGATGAACAGCCTGTCGAGATCAATCTTAAGCCTGTACACGTATGATCCTCATGCAGACGATACGTCGATTCCAAATGTACTGCGTCAGTGCCTGAATCTAATCAGTCAGTTCCCGATGCTGATGATCTATGGTTATCATGCATATAATTACCGTATGGGAGAAGATCTCTTCATCTATGCACCGTCACCGGAATTATCAACAGCAGAGAATATACTGATGATGCTGCGTGAGAATAAGAAATATACGAAATTAGAGGCAAAGATCCTGGATATGGCACTTGTCCTTCATATGGATCACGGCGGCGGTAACAATTCTACATTTACAACGCATGTGGTAACATCATCCGGAACGGATACTTATTCGACGATCGTGGCTGCTATGGCATCCTTAAAAGGACCAAAGCACGGGGGAGCAAATGTCAAAGTAACCCAGATGTTTGACGATATGATGGAAAAAGTCAGTGACTGGGAGGATGATGATGAGGTACGCCGGTATCTGATTGATTTGTTGGATAAGAAGGCATTTGACCGGAAAGGACTGATCTACGGAATGGGGCATGCAATCTATTCCGTATCTGATCCGAGAGCCGATATTTTTAAGAAGTTCGTTAAGCAGCTTGCAAGAGAAAAGGGCTGTGAGAAGGAATATGCACTGTATGAAAAGGTAGAGCACATGGCACCGGAGGTCATCGCAGAAAAGCGTAAGATATACAAAGGTGTAAATGCGAATGTCGATTTCTACAGCGGACTTGTATATAGTATGCTGGATCTTCCACCGTCACTTTATACACCGATCTTTGCGGCAGCGCGTATCGTCGGATGGAGTGCACACCGTCTGGAAGAGCTTAAGAATGTAGATAAGATCATTCGTCCGGCGTACAAACCGCTGGCCGAATACAAAGAGTATGTCAGAATGGATGATAGATGATGAAGCATGAATTTATTATACATCCAGAGATTCCGTGACAAAGATCCATGCGATCGAATGGCTTCCGGATAGAGAGATAAAAGGTGTTTTACAGATATGTCATGGAATGGTGGAGTATATTGACCGTTATGATGAATTTGCCGAATTTATGTCGGAGCACGGATATTATGTAGTCGGACATGATCATCTGGGACATGGGAAATCCATACAGACAGAAGCTGATCTGGGATATTTTGATGAACGGAAAGGTAATCAGTATGTGATCGGAGATATTTATCAGCTGCAGGAGATGACACGGAAAAAATATCCGGATGTGCCGTATTTTATGCTGGGCACAGTATGGGTCATTCCTGTTGAGACAGTATCTGACGATGTATGCGGGGGGCCTTGCGGGAGTTATCATTATGGGAACCGGTCATCAGGGAATGCTGACGCTTTGTGCGGGAAGGATGATCTGCAGGGTCATTGCAGCGTTCAAAGGATGGAAATACAGAAGCGCATTTGTGGATAGTCTGAGTTTTGGAGGTTTCAATAAGAAATTTGAACCTGGTGAGACATCGAAGGAATGGATCACATCCGATAAGAAAAAACGAGATGAATATGTGCGGGATCGCTGTGTTCCTATACATTTACACTGGGAGCCTATTATCAGATGTTTACCGGTATGAAGGTTCTGGTACGGAAGGGAAGTATGAAACGGATTCCGAAGACGCTTCCGGTGCTCTTTACGGCAGGATCCGATGACCCGGTAGGGGCATTCGGAAAGAATGTGACCAGAGTCTATGAGAAATATAAAGATGCCGGGATCAAAGATGTGTCGATCCATCTGTATGAAGGCGACCGGCATGAGATCTTGAATGAGGTGGACCGGCAGAATGTGTATCGGGATATCCTTACGTGGATCGGAGAAAGAAATAAAACAAAAGCGGAGTCGTAAAGACATCCGCAGAAATTACCGGTAAAGTGGACCGCCAGAAGTAATCGTTCTGGTGGCCTTTACTTTATGAGGGGGGCGATAGTTGTTATCCAACTATCTGAAGTATTATAATCAAGAAATGTGAAAAAAGTAATGTTCATTTTATTAAAAAACGCAACAAAAAAACTCTCCTTTCCGGAGAGCTTTTTGTTGTTGTTATAATTACTAAAGGAATGAGAGTAAAGTGTACACCGGAGAGTGATTCCAGTGTTTTACTTTATGAGGGGGTGATAGTTGTTGCTTATCAACTATCTGATATATAGTATAGACAAAAAATATGTCTAAAGTATGTTAAAAACATAAAAGAATTCGAAAAAATCTTAACTAAAAATGAAGAAGACAAAAACAGATTCTAAAGAGCGGAAAGTAAAGGACAGCATTCAGAGTATTTGCGTAAATGAGCAGTTACGATATCAAAGAATTCACCGGAGGTTGGTTTCAGAGTTAAAGGGCGTAATGCAATTTTTTCGAGAAGCGGTCTGTTTCCGTGCTCCCAACAGACCTTGATGACAGTGCGGATATCACGTTCAACACTATAACTTGTCGTATTATAGTGACGTGCGATGTCTGGATAAAGATACTTACTGACGAAAAGGAGGTAGTTTCATCAGACAGACAAAGACGTATACCATAAATGAGATATTCATAGCCACGGTAAGTTGCACCAATACCAAGAGAGCGAATAAGATATTCTATTTCTGGTTCATGCATAATATGTCATCTTCTTTCTAAAAATTTTGTTTGGAAGAATCCGACAAGATGAAAATCCCACGGAGTATGAAAAAATAAAAAAGATTCTTAAATCACCAGGGATTATTATATAGAAAAAATATCTTTACGAAAATATGGTTTATTGTTTTTAGACATAATATTAGCAGTTTCTATTTTAGACGACAGAACGGATAAAGAGCATATTTTCATAATATCTTAAGAATTTACAAGACCAGGACTTAAAAATTAGTTGATATTCTTGTATAGTATAAGGGAGGTGATGAGAAATGTACAACGTACTTGTATGTGATGATGATAGAGAGATTGTAGAAGCAATAGAGATATACCTGTCGCAGGAAGGATATAAAGTGTTAAAAGCCTATGACGGTGAGGAAGCGTTAAAAGTGCTGGACAGGGAGAAGGTGGATCTTCTGATCATTGATGTGATGATGCCGAAGCTGGATGGGATCCGGGCAACGTTAAAGATCCGCGAGAAGAAGAATATGCCGATCATAATCCTGTCGGCAAAATCTGAGGATGCCGATAAGATCCTGGGACTGAATGTAGGAGCGGATGATTATATGACGAAGCCATTCAATCCGCTGGAGCTGACAGCGCGGGTAAAGTCCCAGCTTCGCAGATATACACAGCTTGGAAGCACGATCGATAAAAGTAATCAGGCTGTTTATGCGGTCGGTGGATTATCTATCGATGATGAACAGAAGGAGGTTACGGTTGACGGGGAACCGGTCAGACTGACACCGATCGAATATAATATTTTATTATTACTGGTGAAAAATCAGGGAAAAGTATTTTCTATCGATCAGATATATGAAAGTATCTGGAATGAGGATGCTATCGGAGTGGATAATACAGTGGCAGTACATATCCGCCATATCAGAGAGAAGATCGAGATCAATCCGAAGGAGCCGAGATACCTGAAGGTAGTCTGGGGTGTCGGGTATAAGATAGAGAAGCTTTAGGAAGGAGCATATATGAAGAAATGGTACCGAATGCCAAGAGTAAAATTCTTTTTGCTGGCAGTGGCACATATACTTGCAGCTGCAGGGGTGTTATGCATCCTGTGGGCTACGCGTTATCCGGTGCTGATACAGGAGCTGTGTTCTGCTGATGCTGCGAAGACGTATGAGGAAAGCAATGCATTTGCCAATGCTGTGGCCAATGCCAATTATCACATCCTGGACGAGATCCAATATCAGACCTTATATGATACAGATGGAAAATATGACCCGGATAAGATCGTAGATGTGGCAAAATATGAAGATACAGGCGGGATAACGGGTAAAGACGAGACCGGACTGTCCTTCCGGCTGGGGGACATGTATTCCTGGGGCAAATTAATCGCAGAAACGATGACAGATGATGGTTCCGTCTCAGATACCCGGGACGAACAGGACGATATCATTGTGTGTCAGCGGTCAGATGGAAACTACCACTATTTCCCTTATAAAGAATTTAAACAGATGATCGACAGAGGGGATCTGTCATTTGTCATTACAGGAAACAGTTCTGCAGATGATATTCTGGATGAGTTGAAACAGGGGGAATATCAGGAAAGCAGCAGCGGGGAATCCAGATTCAGGGGACTTCAGGATATCGATGGAAAGATTGCTTACATCAATTGCTGGAATTATGACGGGACAAAGATTCCCGGAGACTATAAGACGGTAAACGGAGAAACGGTACTTCAGCTTGTGAATAATTCCAAGACATGGAACGGCAGGCTGAGTGATGCCTACAGAATGATAAATGATGCGGCCGAGATCATCTATTCGGATGTTGACAATTATGTGCTAAACCAGAAGCAGTATCAGGAAGGAAATACGAATATCACATACCTGTATGTGAACCGGGATAACGGAACGGTCATTACGAATAAAAAGAAATATCAGGACTATGATCATTACGAGGAGAGCCTGGAACAAATAAAAAAATCAGGGAAATATGTGATCGTAAGACCGAAGCTTGCAGACTATGAAAGTAATATTGAAAAAGCCGGCAAAGGAGATTCAATGGCACAGGAATGGCAGAAGACAGTAGCCGGTTATGTAAATGCGTCAGATTATGTATATGCATCGGTTGTGGATACAGCGTATCCTGTGAAAGATGATTTTTACGAGCAGAAACAGATCTTTACACAATATGCGGCCGGGGTCAAAGCGGCCGGTATAGGGGCAGTTCTGGCAGTCGCAGCTTATCTGGCGATTCTGGTGTTATTGACGATTGGAGCCGGAAGAAGTGCGGAAGATGAAGAAGTGCATCTGGTGAAGTTTGATCACATAAAGACAGAACCGGCAGCGGTTGGTGTAATATTGCTCTGGGCAGTAGTTATGCTGGTAGTAACAAAAGCCGGGATATTTACATGGCAAAGCGTAAATGGAGAGACTATCTATACAGAAAATAAACAGATATATCTGCAAGGAATGGTGGTGGGATGTCTGGGGGCGCTGTATAGCTGTGCGATGTTCCTTCTGGGTTATCTGAGTCTGGTGAGAAGAATCAAGGCGAAGACTGTATGGAAGAACAGTGTATTCAGATGGCTGTTACTCTTTTTGAAAGAGATGCTTCAAAACATCCGGTATCTGTGGAAAATGATGATCGGATTAGCAGCATTTTTACTGTTGCACTGGCTGACCTATATATTTGCTGCAGATGGGAGTACTACCTGGGCGTGGGCATTCATCTTGTTGGTAACAGATGCCGCAGCATTCGTCTGGATGGTTCAAAAGGCAAAAGGAACCAGAAAGATCATGATAGGGATCGAGAAGATTGCCGGTGGCGAAGTGGAGTATCAGATTCCGGTAAATGGATTACTGGAAGAACAGAAAGAGATTGCAGAGAAAGTAAATTCTATTGGAGAAGGACTGGAAACAGCACTTGCAAAGAGTATGAAAAGCGAACGGCTGAAGACAGACCTCATTACGAATGTCTCGCATGATATCAAGACGCCGCTTACATCTATCATTAATTATGTAGAATTGTTAAAGCAGGAGGACTTTAAGGATCCGAAGATCCGGCGTTACATTGAAGTTCTGGAACAGAAATCACAGCGCCTGAAGACATTGACAGAAGACGTCGTAGAGGCTTCCAAGGTAAGTTCAGGGAATATTACGTTGGAATTCATGAACCTGAACCTGGTGGAAATGATCCAGCAGACGAGTGGAGAATTCGAGGAAAAATTCAAGGCAGGAGATCTGGAAGAGGTCATGAACCTTCCGAATGAGGAGATTGTGATCCGCGCAGATGGAAGACGGCTTTGGAGAGTGCTGTCTAATATATATAACAATGCGGCAAAATATGCGATGCAGGGAACAAGAGTTTATGCTGATCTCGAGAAGAAAGATGGCATGGCATGCTTCAGCCTGAAGAATATATCGGCACGGCCGCTGAACATCCCGGCTTCCGAGCTGACGGAACGATTCATCGCGGGGATGTATCAAGAAGCACAGAAGGCAGTGGTCTGGGATTGTCGATCGCACAGTCGCTGACGGAAATGCAGGGCGGAACATTTGAATTATATCTGGATGGAGATTTGTTTAAAGTGACAATAAAATTCCCGGTTTCATAGTTAAGGACGGAGGATTGCATGCAATCCTCCGTCCTTAACTGCATTTTCTCGGTTCTGTCCGGTAAAATTGCTATCCATGATACTTGCGCTCTTGTCTAAAAAACAGTAAAATATAATATTATGAATGAATTAAGTAAATTATTACAGGAAAATTTAAATATAGAATTTATATCAGCAACGCTGAGTAATCCGAAGAAGAAAGACGATGTGCAGAAGGTAAAGGTAAGACCTGTACTGAAAAAAGAGGTACTTTACTTCCAGTTTGAATCGTTCCGGAACAATCAGGCATTTCATGAGAATGTGGAGGAGAAAAAAGCTTGTGAAATACTTCTCGAATATATGGGAAATATGCGCCAGATGCAGATGGAGACACAGAGAGCGGATTATACGGTTCTTGTAAGTAAAAAAGGAAAAGTGACCATAAAAAGTAAGATAAAAAAGGGCGGGAAAAAGAAGATTGATATGAGCCATGACCGTAAGAAAAAGTATGTGTTGGAAGAGGGAGTCCCGGTACCGTTTCTTCAGGATCTTGGAGTTATGACGCAGGATGGAAAGATTGTGCGTGCAAAATCCGATAAGTTCCGCCAGATCAACCGTTTTCTGGAGTTTATCGAAGATATCCTTCCGGAGCTGGATAAGGGAAGAGAACTTACAATTCTGGATTTTGGCTGTGGAAAGTCTTATCTTACATTTGCCATGTATTATTACCTGCATGAATTGAAAGAATATGACATAAGAATCATAGGACTGGATCTGAAGAAAGAGGTGATCCGTCACTGTAATGAACTGAGTGAGAAATACGGCTATGAAAAGCTGAGATTTCTGGAAGGGGATATTGCAGATTATACCGGAGTCAACAAAGTAGATATGGTAGTAACTCTACATGCCTGTGATACGGCAACGGATTATGCACTGGCGAAAGCGGTCGGCTGGGATGCAAAAGTAATCCTGTCTGTACCATGCTGCCAGCATGAATTGAACCGACAGATCCGGAATGAGATATTAGAACCGGTATTAAGATATGGACTGTTGAAGGAACGTATGGCGGCGCTGATCACGGACGGACTCCGGGCATAGTATCTGGAGCGTGAGGGGTATGAAGCACAGATACTGGAATTTATCGATATGGAACACACACCGAAGAATATCCTGATCCGGGCAGTAAAAAGGAATCAGAAAGCAGATCAGAAAGAATCTGTAAGGCGGCAGCAAATCGAAGCATCTATTCGGAAATGTGAAGCAGAACTCAGGGTGTCACCGACACTGGGGCGCCTGTTAGATAACCAGGGAAAAACGGAATAAAGAGGGAGTATAAATGACATTAACTTTAAAGAAACGTTTGATAAATGTGGGCGTTTTGTCTGCAGTATTTATCGTGGCTGTCATTATATTCAGCTACGTGACGAATAAGGGGAATGACAACATGACGGCTGATATGGGAGCCGCAACATTTCCACAGATCTCATTTTCATATGGAGATTATAAGATCAATACACTTACAGGCTATGCAAAGAGGATGGATGTGTCTTCTATGCATAATACCATCACTCCGGTAGCCGATCAGAGTCTGGATGTAAATATAGAAGCATATGGCAATAAATTTACAGGAGCCAGCTATAAAGTCTACACACTGGACGGGACAAGTGAACTGGAATCTAAGAAAATCAAAAAGGCAGGAAAGAACTTCAGTCTGGATCTGAGTGGAGATAAGGTACTGGATGAAGAAAGAATTCTGGAGGTTCGGCTGAACAGAATGGTGCGGATCCGGTATATTTCTACACTAGAATTGTCAGTGATGAAGATGCCAATGTTGCACAGTGTCTGAATTATATCAGTGATTATCATGAAAATGCACTTGCAAAGGCAGAGAATGCAGGCGTAGGAGCAGCGCTTGAGCGACGGATGATGCGGATAATACGACGCTTCAGCATGTAACGATCAATTCGAATTACGAACAGGTTACATGGGCAGTCTGAAACCACAGGTAGAACAGGAAGAACGCTGGAGTATCAAAGAACTGAACAGTACCTGCATGTCGGTATTGTTACAATACAGGGTAAGCTGTAAAGGAGAGGAAAATGAATCCGACCGGTATGCGGTCAAAGAATTCTTCCGTGTCAGATACATCGCAGATGCACAAAAGACATACCTCTTAGATTATGACAGAACGATGGATCAGATATTTGATGCGACGAAGAAGGTTCTGAATGAGAAGGGAATTATCCTCGGAATTGCACCAACGAATCTGTCTTATAAGGTGAATAAAGACGGGACGATCGTATCATTTGTGAGGCAAATGAACTTTGGAATTATAATAAAGATTCGGATGAGGTGTCACTTGTATTCGGATTTGCAGATGCGGAAAATACAGATGTGAGAAATCTGGTTCCGGATCACAAGATCAAGATTTTAAAAGTAGACGCAAAGGGCAACACGACCTTCCTTGTGTCGGGATATATGAATCGTGGTGAGCATGAAGGTGAAGTCGGAGTGGCCGTATATTATTACGATATAGAGAAAAATTCCGTGGAAGAGAAAGTCTTTATCTCTACCAATAAATCTTATGCACAGGCAGTCAGTGAACTGGGAGAAATGTCTTATTATGATGCGAAGACAGACATGCTCTACACCATGGTGGACGGTACACTATATCAGTATAGTATAGAGGATGATGAGAAAACAGTACTGGTCAAAGGTCTGGACGCACAGCAGTATGTCGTATCGGAAGATGGAAGTCTGATTGCATATCAGGCAGACGGAGAACTAGGAACTGCAACGAAAGTATCGATCCTGAATGTAGGGACAGGAAAGAAGCAGAAAATAACCTGCAGCGAAGGAGAATGCATCCGTCCACTGGGCTTCATCAGAAGTGATTTTGTATATGGAATTGCGAAGACGGAAGACATAGGAAATACCGTGTCCGGAGAAGCAACCGTCCCAATGTACAAATTGGAGATCCGGAATCAAAAAGGAAAAGTGATCAAAACCTATCAGACAGATGGCATTTACATTTTAAATGCAGCATTTGATGAAGATATGATCACGCTGGAGCGTGCATCAAAGGATGGGGACACCTATACTGCAACAGCTCCGGATTATATTACGAACAATGAACAGAAGACGAAAAGCAATATTACACTGGAGACATATGCGACAGATCTGAAGCAGACACAGGTACGACTGACATACAATGATGGGATATCGGATAAGGAACCAAAAGTACTGAAACCAAAACAGATCCTGTTCGAGACACCGCAGACGATCACATTTTCAGACAAAGACGCACCGGAGAAATATTATGTCTATGGACATGGTGAGATCCAGGGCGTGTATACAAAGGCAGGGGATGCGATCAAGAAAGCAAATGATTACAACGGAGTGGTAGTCGATTCCTCACAGGACTATGTATGGGAGCGTGGTAACCGTAACCTGCAGTATTCGATCACAGAGAAAGATGACGTATTAAATACAATCAAGGACCGTCTTAAAAACCAGGAGAAGCCAATTGATATTTTGAAGGATATAAATGATGGTGCTGCCTATGACCTGACCGGATGTACGACAGAAGAGATCCTGTACATTATCAATCAGGGCAGACCGGTCATTGCAATGCTGGATTGCAGAATGCGGTTATTCTGGTGGGATATAGTGATACGAATGTTGTGTATGAAGACTTGAATGACAGTACAAGACACAGTGTGAAGTATGAAGAGATGGATCAGATGACATCCGGAAGCGGAAATGCGTATATTGGATAGTTGTGTATAGAAAATAAAAAAGAGCGGACATATAACTGTTATGAAATGAGTTATATGTCCGCTCTTTTTGATACCATTCAGATATAGATTAAGCTGTGCGGAAAAGTGTTCCTTTATATTTCTTCAATGCTCCGTACACGATCAGACCAAGAACAGTGCAGGAGATCACCTCACCAATTCCAACCGTCAGCATCATAAACGGAATTGGAAGTGTCACACCATAACCGTAACGCAGTACGAACGGAACGATGATGATATTCGAAATAATCGGTGGAAGTGTTGCGACAACCGGCTTCTGCTCACGCAGTTTCCATGTGAAAAATGCACCGATCAGAGTTGCAATACTGCCGAATACAATATCCGGAAGGATCGCACCGCCCAGAATATTACCGATCAGACATCCGACAAAGAGTCCCGGAATAGCGGCTGGTGTAAATATTGGTAAAATAGTGAGTGCCTCGGAGATACGAACCTGTACTTCTCCGAAAGAAAATGGTGCAAAGATGTAAGTCAGCACCACATAGATTGCAGCGATCATGGCTGCCTGGGTCATGAAACTAAGATTTTTGTTTTTCATTTTTCAATTCTCCTTTAGTTTTGTTTTACGTGTGGAAGGTCACGAACACACGATTCATTTTGCGCCGGGAATCGGCGAAACCCTTGTAAGACCTTGGTTTTTCGGGTTTTGTAACGGGTGATAGTATAGCATGGAGAAGAACAAAAATCAAGATTTGTCCAAAATTTGTCCAAAATGGGAAAAGGGATGGCAGCAGGAGACGGTATTGCAGGATATTGGAAGGTAGGATATCATCTATCTGTGTCCACTACATCCAAACTGAACATTCTTCTATTTGCCATCTTCATTTCCTCCGTTCATTGACTGCTGCCCCTCTGGTACTTTTAAAGCTCTCTTTGCACTCTTGACCGCCTTTAAGGTATTTAATGCCCTGGCATTCATTGTATGTACAAATTCCTGTATCTCCTGCCTGTCTTTCGGTCTCCAATAGCCTCGGCCGGATCCGGAACAAATAATTGCACCCTGTTCCCGTTCATAGGCAATACGTTGCTGAAGTTCTCTCGCTGATCCACACCCAGACAGCTTTACAAGATCTTGTGTTGTGATTGCGTTCTCTTTTCCAACTGGCAGCAATCTTTCAATCTGAAATATTTTCTAATGCGTTCAACAATATAATATCCGTTCTATTAAACTCTCGATTCTGATTTTTTATTTCCCCTAACATCACGCCTATGATGGATGCAGCTATTGTCGAGTTTGATAATATAATTTTTCTAAAACTTGTAGAAACGTAAAATGCTCTATCTGGATTACTTACATAGTTATATAACTCGTTAATACTTTTTTCAACATTCAAGTCCTCATCCAAACATTTCAAAGCACAACTAAGTTTTATCTCATTTGCTGCATTTGACACCGAAACAATCACATCATATATTTTCTCCGTCTTTCCGTTTAATTTTAGTATGCTCTTAAATATATCTGGATATTGCTCGGCTAAAACACTTCTTATTTTATCTTCCAAATTATTAAATTTCTTTATTACTTCATCCATTTTTTACTAATTCCCTCCTATACCTAAATCTACCCACATTCCTTGATATGTCAGCCAGTGCACAAGCATTATATTTTCATTTGGGTATGAGGGCGGATGATGATGGATTTGTTTCATCACCGAGGAAAATTGCAAAAGCTTCAAATTGTGGACTTGATGATTTGACATTGCTTGCAGCAAAGGATTTATTATACCGTTTGAAAGCGGTGTTGTAGTTGTGACGCATTGGAAGGAAAACAACTATATCAGGGCGGATAGATATAAGCCACAAGATACACAAAAGAAGCGGAAATGCTGCAAGAGTTGGAAGCCATGAAGGAAAATGATACGGTCAAGATACATGCCCTGAATGAAATCGTTGATAGCATAAGTGATGGTTATTTTAAAGAGCCAGATACAGAGCCATTATATACAGGCTTAGAAAAGCTTGATAATACACTTGGAGGCTTGGAAGGCGGGGATATGATTGTGATTGGTGCACGCCCAGCAGTAGGAAAATCAGCGTTCGTTACTCAGATAGCGATAAATCTTGCAGATCGAAAGAAGAAAATAGCTTTTTATAATCTGGAAATGTCGGACAAGCAGGTATATGAGAGACTTCTTTCAAGAAAAAAGCAGAATCGGATTGAACCGGATTAGGAGAGCAAGGAGCTTCCTGGGAGATGAAAAAGATAGATTTGACAAAGCCAATCAAGAGTTAAAGAAATCAACGTTGTTTATCAGGAGCGGAGCGGTGACTGTATCACAGATCCGGAATGAGTGTAGACATTTAGACTTAGATTGCATTGTAATTGATTATATTCAGCTTCTTCGATCGGATATTCATTACCAGAGTAGAGCGAATGAAGTAGGAGCAATATCAAAAGCAATTAAAGCACTTGCGATGGAATTGAATATTCCAATTATTGCCCTTTCACAGTTGAATCGAGTAAGCGAGATGCGTCAAGATAAGGTGCCGACAATGGGCGAACTGAGAGAAGCAGGAGACATTGAGCAGGATGCAAGCATTATTTTGCTGATGTGGAACATTGTTGACGATAAGAAAGGCCTTAAGGTAGAGAAAAACCGTCAGGGTATATTGAGTACAGAGGTCTTAAGATTTGATGGTGATAATATGCAATTTATTGAGACTGATGAAAGTATAAAAGAAGCGGCCAAGGATTCCGGAAAGCGGAAGAACCGACACCGTTTGATTAAGTGGTGAACAAATGGGAAAGAAAAATATTCAGAGCGGCACAGAAGAATTTGAACTGTTTCGGGATTATTGGAACTTATACAAAAATAATGCTCTGGTAGAGAATAACGCAGAGTATTTTGAAAAAGTAGTGCAGGACACGGAGAAATTTTATCAGAAATACAAGACACCATTTGCAAAAGAACTTGGAGTAGCATTCGTGAATGAGATGGAAAGGAAATATAAGCATGAATATAAGATGCAAGATCAAGATACCGGAAGGTAATAATAAATTTATGCTGAATTTCAAAAAAGAGTGGGCTGAAATTATGATGGCAGCAGATGAAAATCATTGTGTGGAAGCAGTAGTGATGGAGATATCGAACAGATATGGGACTGTAAGATTTCATAACGGGCTACTTTTAAGTATTGAAGTAGAGTATATACGCTTACTTGAATAAAATTCGGAGGAGCGAAGCATGGAGCAAATAACGAATGAACAGCTTGTGGCAAAAATTCAAGCCGGAGAAAACACTGCGCTGAGAGATCTCATTGCGTCTGATCAGAATCTGGAAGAGGACGCAATACAAAATGTGATCGGGAAATGATGCAGGAGGAGCTGAACTATATTATTGATAGTCTTCCGGAAGAACAGAGGCGAGTGATCCGGGAGCATTATTTTGAACGGCGTACAATGAAGCAGATTAGTGAACGGATGGGCTACACAAAATCGAGGTTGACGGTATTGAAAAGAAAACCTTGCGAAAGCTCAGAACACCACGGGCGTGTTGGAGGTATAAAGAATATCACAACCAGTACCTGACACCGTACCCGATCATGCACATTGGAATTAATAGCTTTCAGCGGACCGGCTACAGTGAAGTCGAGAGGGCTGTTCTTGATGGTAGATTGATATATTTTAATGTGTAAATCAAATGAACCCCGGACGAACCCGAGAGATCCACGGCGGAAGCGTGAAAACATTGATGAAATTTAATGTCTGAATGAATGCTGTGTGTAGCGAAGCAAGAGCAAACCAAGAGAAATTACAAACGAACAAGGGATGAACAACGGGGGAACTACGGGAGGTGATTGAAATGAAAGATAGGCAAAGAAGATTGCGGACGAATATTTAATAGATCTGAATGCGGAAGCGGCAGCAGTACGGGCCGGGTATTCTCCGAGGTATGCAAGAGGAAATGCATATAAACTGGTTGCAAGAAGTGGCATCAAGGAATATATAGAGAAACGGATGGCCGAGAAAGAATCAGAGCTGATAGCTGATCAGAATGAAGTGTTGAGGTATCTGACTGCAGTAATGCGTGGCGAGTCAACGTCGGAAGAGATTATAGTCGAAGGTATTGGTGATGGTCGCAGTAAGGCAAGAAAGCTGGAGAAAACACCGTCTGAAAAGGACCGGCTGAAGGCTGCAGAGCTGATCGGAAAGAGATATGGTCTATTCACAGATAAGATTGAGACTGATGTTGATATGGACTTGAACATCACGATCGATTACGGTGATGAGTAGAAAGGGTGATCGGACTGCTGCCCCGGTGTCACTGTTATGATGAGATCCGGGAAGATTTTATATTATTCCGGGATTAATACGGGATATCCCAAGAAATATATTTTGAAATCAAAAAGATGGTTGATTGCCTGCTGCCTGTATGATAATATACAGGCAGGGAAACCAAAAGCAGGCGGCTGCCTCCAATTACGGAGGGACAAAACACCCTCCAGACGAAAGAAAGGAGGGCGATGCGATGGTTACATATTCTGATATGATTCAGTTTTGTATATTCATTGTTGCCCTTGTAGGTCTTTGTTATGAGATTTTCAAGGACAAACGAAGATAGCCGCCACTACTGCGAATAGTGACGGCTATTGTATAATAGCTTAACATTATAATCGGGGTAGCCGCTTGTGGTTTCCCTCTTCGTATTTTCAATATAGCATATCCGGCAGCAGTATGCAAGAGCATCAATGGAATTGCTGATACTTTCGCTCTGATCAAAGTAAATGTACCGGATATAATCATTCATAATCTTCCCAAAATGAATCGTCTTCAAAATCGTCTTTAAAAACTATTTCAGCGCGTGGAAAGAGAAAGAACAATAACCAAAGTAATATTTTACTATCTGGAAGAGAATCAAAGTCAAATGTTGGCTTCAGAAAGAAAAACATTATTGCTCACGCTCCATTCGCTCATCAACGGCTCTCTTTATATATCCGTTAACAGATTCGCCTGCTGCTGTGGCTGCTGCTTTAATTTCATCGTATTTTTCTTTTTGAACATCCAAAGGGATTCGTTTAAGTTTTGCTTTAGCGTATTTATACATGCTTTCTTTGCGCTGTTCAGTTAAGGTCATAGTTTCACATCCTTTCATGATTATAAAAATGGATATACTTTCTCTAGTATGCCTTAATTATATCACAATTGTAAAGATATGTACATATACAAAATTGACGAAAAGATACGTACATATTTGGCAATAATGTCAATTGAAAGATATGTACATATCTTATATAATATAGTTACAAGTTAAAGGAAAGCAAACGAACATCCCGAAAAGATGTGAAATCAAAGACCATATACCTGTGAGCGGCCCGGGTGCTTAGCAATAGTCAGGAAGATGACTTGATCGGAAGCTTCCCAAGACTTGAAAGAAAGGAGTACAGAGACTATGAAATATGATCTGAAGAAAATCATGTTGAATGCCTGGAAGAATTACAGAAAACAGGATATCAGCTTTGCAGAGGCATTGCACAGAGCTTGGTTATCAGCCAAAGCAGAAGAGATCAACGCAGAGCGCATTGAGATGAGCAAAGAGGCAGCAGGAGTGACCGAGGAGACAAATACATGGGCCGGATGGAAAAAGCTCGGATATGAAGTAATACACGGTTCTAAAGCATTGTTTGGATGTTCATTGATTTGGGGATCTAAAGGAGATGGAGCAATATATAACGCCCGGTTCTTTGGTAGATCACAGGTACAAGAAGCAGTATAAAGAAAAAGCCCTTATCAGTGCTGCAACACCGATAGGGGCGGTATATGACCGGATTCCAGCCAACAACTACAATTATCATAGCATGGAGTCCGGGGAAAGGACAAGAGAAAAATGGCTTACGAGGTAATTGACGAAGATTTAAAGGTAGAAGCATGTGAGGTCGGGGACTTGACCCTGTCCCAGATCGAGAGCTTCTTGAGATCGTGGGGTGACGGAGAAAAGATTGAAACATTGACATTATTTTCAAGGCAAGACGGGACGATTGTACTGAATAAGAATCACCCGGGGTACAAAGCTTTTAAGGATTTTACGCTTTCATATCTGCAGTTAGAGGATAGCGAAAGGGAAAAACTGGATCAACCGGAAGGAATAAAAGAAGCTGCAGCTGTGATTGATAGAGCAATTGAGCAAAGAAGAGATGCAGCGGTTCTTGATATTTTACAACACAGTCGTATTGGCGGAGTGCCGTATAATACTCTGCAGAAGATATTTAAAAAGTATGATTGCGGTTCGATTGGTTTGTGTCAGGTTTTCGCCTATGGCGTAATCGAGGGGAAGAGAGCAGAGAGAGCCAGGAGGGCGCAGCATCATGACTGAAAGAGACGTATTTGTGCAGGCAGTTCCGCAGATTGCAGAAATGGTAGTTGAAGCTCGTAAGCTGACGGATGAAGAATTTGCTCAGTGGAAAAGTGGAGTCCTGCAGGATACTCCAGAGCGAATCAGGCCATTTATAGAGAAAATTTATGTAGTGATTGAAGAGTCTTTGTATTGCAATACTTGAACTTATGTTCAGAAAGGAGTAGAGCATGGCGGTTGATAAGAGAGGCAGAAAATTACCAAAGGGGGTCAGACAGCGAGGAAATACATTTGAAGGGCGCTTTATGTACAGTGGAACAACTTACACAGCACAAGGTACGACAATAACTAAGGTTCAAAAAGATATGACTGAGCTTAAATATAAGTTGGAGCATGGAATATATGTAGCAAAGGATAAGATCACTCTGGATGAAATGGTATAAAACCTGGTTGAAAAGAATATAAAAAAGAACCGGGTGAAAAATAGGAACCTATACGAGCTATGAAAAATATTATCAGAGCATTATAAAAAAGAGACTCGGCAGCAGGCAGATCTCTGAGATCCGGGGCGAGCATATTCAGAAATTATATAATGATCTGGTGAAAGAGGGGTATGCATTATCAAGTATCAAAGTTGTATCGGCCGTTTTGAATGGGTGCCTGAAACAGGCCATGAAGAATGGATTGATTGAACGCAATCCGGTAGGACTGGCGGAGCTGCCACGGCAAACAGGAAAGAAAAAGGAGCGGATAGCGCTGACGAAAGAACAGCAAGATCTGTTCATGGAATATGCAAAAGAAAGTTATTTATATCATTTCTTTGCAGTAATGCTTCAGACCGGAATGAGAAAAGGGGAGATGCAGGGACTTAAGTACTTTGACATTGATAAGAAACAGAATGTGATTCATGTTCAGCGCACATTGAAATACATAGAGGGACAAGGGTATATAGAAGATACACCGAAGACAAGAACCTCTACCAGGGATATTCCGTTGACTGCTGCCGTAGCAGAGTATATAGAGGCGCAGCGGAAGTATTGGAACTTCAAGGTTGTGAATATGAATCAATATTTATTCTGCAATGAAGAGGGCGGCCCGATCAGCAGGGAACGGATTCAGGCTGAAATAGATCGAACAGTAAAACGGATCCTGGAAGCTGGTCATGATTTTCCGAGAATCACAAGCCATGTATTCCGGCATACTTTTGCAACACGTGCGATAGAAGCAGGAATGCCGCCGCAGGTATTGAAAACAATCCTGGGACATAGTTCGCTTGCTATGACGATGGATCTGTATAGTCATGTTCTGCCGGATACGAAAGCGGAAGAGATGCAGAAGATTGCTATCATGTTTTAACGGATAGTATTGGCTCAAGTAAGGTTTGACAATAGCAAATATATGGCGTATATTGTTAGAAAATAGATATTAGCCTTTGGAATCTTTGTGGCGGTTATATCTTCAATTACTGTGGAAGGAAAACAGGCTTTAGGTAATGTGGAACTGAAATGGAAACTGGAGGTGTTCAATATGATAAACTACATGACAATGATTTTACAGATGGACGGTGGCGCGCTTGGGATATGTCCGTGAATGATGATGAAAAAGGTTGATATAGGCGCCGATACTACTGGAAGGGCAACCCTTCCATATCCCATTTAGAGTTTCCTGTGTGGAAGCTCTTTTTTTGTCCAAAATTTGTCCAAAATTGCATGAACGTGGATAAACTAAGATAAAAAGAAAAAGCCGAAAACGCTGTGTTTTCCGGCTTGGTAACTAAGGATAAATCTATATAAACTTATATTAATAGAAGTTTTGTTTTACGTGTGGAAGGTCACGAACACACGCGCCGTAGCGGATAGGAAAGAAATCCGGTGGATGTCTTTTCTATCATCTTCTTTACGCCGGGAATCGGCGAAACCCTTGTAAGACCTTGGTTTTTTCGGGTTTTGTAACGGGTGATAGTATAGCATGAAAAGACAAGAAAAGCAAGAACATACCCACTTTCTATTAAATTTGCATATTGTATTGTTAAATTGCATATGCTATAATGCCAGTAGGCAAAAAGATAATGCTATTCCATAGTGAACAGCAACGAAAAACCCTCGGAGTGCCATCCGAGGGTTTTTCTATTCCTGATTTTGGTGTGGAAAGGCTTAACTCCACAGGTTAGTTACCGGCTATTTATCGCCATCTAACCATTTGATGATGTAGTGGCAAACTACACCAGCCGCAACAGCGACAATAAAAGATAATGCCAAATCCATAATGAACACCTCCTTCCTGTTGCCAGTATGGAGGCAGCAACATTGTCAGTATACCATACGGTGTTTTGAATTTCTGTATGTGTCCTGCTGGCAGGCTGCGGCGGCTCTGC
>ENA-OQHY01000437-OQHY01000437.1-human-gut-metagenome-genome-assembly--contig:-NODE-437-length-23706-cov-2.981000_pt1 | contig 23706 bp, 22 predicted proteins | sample MGYA00242570_ERZ504733 | MGnify/ENA primary metagenome ERZ504733 (study PRJEB26092, sample SAMD00036219) | human gut metagenome | host: Homo sapiens | study: EMG produced TPA metagenomics assembly of... | reverse complement strand
TTTGCCCGTGTGACTTATACAGAAGCCATCGATATTCTGACAAAGAACAACGATAAATTTGAATACAAAGTATCCTGGGGATGCGATCTGCAGACAGAGCATGAGCGTTTATCTTACCGAACAGGTATACAAACGTCCGGTATTTGTCACTGACTATCCGAAAGATATCAAAGCGTTTCTAATATCGAAACTGAACGATGACGGAAAGACCGTGGCAGCGGTTGACTGTCTGGTACCAGGTATCGGTGAGATCATCGGAGGAAGCCAGAGAGAGGATGATTACGACAAGCTGGCAGCCCGTATGGACGAGATGGGTCTGAACAAAGAAGACTACGGATTCTACATGGATCTGAGAAAATACGGAAGCACAAGACATGCCGGATTCGGTCTTGGATTCGAACGTTGCGTGATGTATCTGACAGGAATGGGTAACATCCGTGATGTCATCCCGTTCCCGAGAACAGTAAACAATTGTGATTTATAGGAATAACAGGAGAGGCTATGCGATTTATTCATATGGCTGATGTACATTTGGGGGCGGTTCCGGATTCGGGCTGCCCCTGGAGCTTCGGTGAAAAAACTGAACTGGATAGTCAGGGCGACCCGCTGGACGGACAAATGCTACATGTTGTCCGGGATACGCCTTTTGGGTGTGTGCTGCGTAGCCGGTTTATTCTGGGTATGAGTAATGACGACCACGCTGAACCTGCCGATGACGTTGGATTAGCGCTTATGCGACACTGTTATACAGAGTTCACGTTCTTGTCTCGTTTCCTGCCTTCTCTGTATTACGGCGAGAAAGCGAATGATGAGAAAATTGCGCTTCCCTGGTAACACGCAGGTTTAACTGCTCAGGTAAACGTGTCGACGAGGGTAATCATGCCCACCGTGTATTACCGGGCCAGACCAATGTTATCGCCTGCGTGACGCATACTGGCTAAGCAGTGATGCCTGGTTTAACCAACGTGTAGCCAAACCGGCATCACTTCATATCTGAAATGAAGTCAGCGTAACAAAGTCAATCAACTGATTTTACTGTGATTCCAGTAATGCTGAAATCGTTACCATCGCCGCTGGCTTTATGGCTGAAAATTTCCAGCACATTATCGCCCTGCGCCGCCGTAAACTCTCCTGACAGCGTGACCCACTCGCCTTTCACGGCAAGTGCTGTAACCGAGGTAATATCCTGGCCTGCCACCCGCAGTGACAGTTCGGGTATCACCTTGTAGTCATTGTCCCTGCGAGCCTGAAGGCTGAAGCGATAGCGTTTCCCCGGCAGGAGTTCCGAATAATGTTTATAAAGCAGCACGCCATTGTGTGTCCGGCCTTTAACAGTGGTGGTCGGAAAACGAATCATGGTCGCACCACCTTCTGAGTAAAACTCATGCTCAGGCGTTGCCGGTCCGAACTGCCAGTTATTCAGATGATTATTCGTAAACTTACTCTCATCCAGGAATGGTTTTGCTGGCGGCTCGGGACTGACAGGGGGAGTGTCCGGCGGCAGCGGGGGGGGAGGAGGGGGGGCACCGGTTTGTTGTGATGTTCTGACACGGGCAAGGGGCGTATTCTCTTTGCAACTGCAGTCGCTGGCGCAAGCGTCAATCAGGTTCTTAAGCACATCAGCAAGCGTATTCACCGCCCGGACAATCTCAGGGGCCTGTGCGCACAGATCGCTGCCATTATCAGGCGTCTTCGCTGGCGTTTTGCCTTCCAGCGCATCTGCTTCTTCTTTTTTGTTTGCCACGCTGTCGTGTTGCGTGGCCTTACTGGCGCAAATGGTGCTTTTTAAAACCGAGGCAAAATCGGCAATGCCGGAGGTGTAGATATAATGCTCACCACCCGTACGAAGCGCCAGGCGCTTGTATTCCCGAACCATGGCTTTCTCATCATCCGGGGTGGGATAAGGTAATGAGACATGAGGCGTGCCAGATAGGAGTGGATTTTGACACCGTACTCCAGGGCGGTGGCAATGGCATCATCGCAGGCTTTGATGCGGCCCGCATCCAGGGTCATCTCTCCGCCTTTCAGACTTTCGTCTCCCAGCACAAAAACATTCTTTTCAGCGCCGTCACGCCAGTTGTAATGACGGATAACGTCCTCCGCAGCAGGCGCCACATCTTCCTGAGCGGGGTTCCCCTCTTTGACATACTCTCTGCCTTTCAGGGCGGACGGGTTAGCACCGGCCTCGCTCGTCAGGAACTGACGGACCGTTTTATTAAATTTGGTGCCGGCAAAAACGCCTTCGATACCCAGAAAATCCGTTCGTAAATCCGAAGGGCAGGCTTTTCTGGCCTCCTCAATGGCGCTCTCAAGTTTTGCACAGAGCGCTTCCGCTTCATCCTTCATTGAAAGACTGCTGTCGATGATGAAAACCAAATCAACTTTTTTATTGTCCATAATGCTCATATCAGGGGCTCCATTAACGTTCATTTTTGTTTTCCAGTGAACTGGCAGGGAAGGCAGTGAATGGCACGTTGCCTCCCTGCGGGCATTTCAACCGAGCACAACAAACCTGACGTCATAGCCTCCCGTATTATTGGCGTATTCAGACGCAACATTTGTATCATTAAAAATGAATGAAATTTCGCCATCAGCCGGGACTTCCCAGTCGCTACCGCCGCTTCCGATACCGTAAATATGCTCACCCGCTTTGATCAGTAATTTCCCCGCCAGTGCTTCTGGCAGGACAAAAGTGGGATCCGGTTTTGCGCTGACGGATGCTGCTGTCGCCGTCAGGTCCAAAGCTGCGACCGCGGCTGTCGTACTGAGCGGTACCGGCTGCAATCAGCATCACCTTGTCCCCTTTGCTCACGGATACGCCGGTGTGGGTCCAGTCACTGCGCGTTGCGGGAACATGACCTTTCCAGTCCGCCTTTTGAGCCGCCGCTTTCTTTTCGTCTTCAGCGATATACACAACCGCGCTGAAAGCGCCGCTGTTGTCGCGATGTGAAGAGTCACTGACCACGAGAATCAGCTCGCCGTCTTCCGGTACCGACCACTGGTAAACACCACTGCCAATGTCATAGCTTTTTCCGGATGCACTGAATCGGGCTTTCAGCACCTTATCGTTCCGTAAGACAAAGCCCTCTTTTAGCCTGCCGTATGGCGATGCCAGGGCGTAGTCTTCCTTACCGTATTTAATCCATCCTTCCGCAATAATACTGATTTTTTGCCCGGCTTTTAGTTTAAGTCCGGTATTAATGCCCATGTCAGCAGTTGCGTCAATATTGCCCGACCATGCAGGTGAAACAGTCATATAATTCTCCGTAATCGTGACAGCGTAGAGCGTCCAGCTTGTCAGTGGTATGAGGTAATAAATAGCCTACAGATAATGTTTTTTCTTACTAAGGGGTGCGGCATTCACAATCAGAATATAAACAGATATGCCACTCAGCAAATAATATTCTGGAAATGATGCTGATGATTTCCGTTCGCCTCCCGTCTGCTGCAGTTCTGTGAATTAAATATTAGGATTAATCTCATGCTGTGTTTTGTTGCTCCAGAGCGGTAATGCGTGTGTGTGAGAGGTATATGTTGAAACCAAAAAAGTAATACACATGGTAACTAAGTGGATATTTGTTAACCCATTAATTTTCCGTAGGGGAGGCGAGAAATTAAGTGGAAAGGTAGATGTTTTTTATTGGGCGGATATCGCGGCAGGCGGTGCTGTAATGCGCCCTCTCACTGCTTCGCGTACCTATTATTACCGCCGGTCAGGTAAGGTAATTAATTTACTAAAGGTATAATTACAGTCATGATTAAAAGTGCGATTACTCCTATAGTTAACATTAAAATCAATTATAAATCAGTGTCTTAGTTGTTGGTTGTGTCGGTGTATTTATATAAATCGCAGCGTAAAAAAAGAAATCGCATTATTCTTTCGACATAAGTCTGGAAAGGATAAATATATTAATATGCATCCATGATGAAATGTTATGAATAATAAATGTGATGTCTGTCACATGCAGGGGAGTTTTGTCTTTGATTGATGCAAAGCACGCATCAAATGTAATGTTAATGAGGTTTGATAAAGGAGAATAGCATGACGCTAAGCCAGAATGGTCCGGAGAAGTTCCTGCAAATATTCCTGCCGGTATTAATACAGGCCTGCAACTGAATGCCGGTGATGAGATAACGAATAATGCCTCTGGCTGGATTAAATACGGTAAAGAAGAATTTGCGCTGGCGGTGCCGGATGGCAGGGTGAAAGAAGGACTCATTACCTGCAATGATAAGGTGCTCAAGGCGAGATTTGATACCTCTGGAAAAGGTTATGATATAGGCGGTGGAGTATACAAATGGGCGACTCCCCAGAGCGGTACCCTACATCTGTATATTGCCGATACAGAGGTGGATACTCTGATAATACCGGCAGTTTCAGCGTCAATGTATACCGGTAAGAACGGGTCGTTTCGGATACAGCGATTTCAGCCCCATTGATATGGCGGCAGGGATTATGTCCGGCGTTCTCAAACCGATATCTTATTCATTCCAATATTATTCGCAGACTCAGCAGATGATAAGAAGACTAATCAACAATATTCTCTGGTACTCTACCGGGTGGGTGTTTTTTGGCCTGATAGTGCTCAGTGGAATCGCAGGGGGACTGGCGGCTTCAGTCCTGCATTTTACTACAACGGATGCATTCCTGGCCGCATTTTGCCTTTTTCTGTTGCTGTCATTGCCCGTTTGCTTCTGGCTGCACCGGTTATCTCGCATACACCGGCGTCAGTAATGTACACGCCCACAAGGAGAGTCTCTGTGAGCGTGTAGTGTTTCCAGTGCTGAGCATGCGCAGTCGCGTTACTGGCGCTTATCCTGCAACGCCTTCAGGGGTAAACGCCATACGTCATAGCGCTCCTGGCCAGGTTTGACCGCGCCAGCAAAATGGTCGTTCAGGCTGCTGGAGGTAAAGATCAGGTCCCCGTCCGGATTGATGGCCGGCGTGTCCGGCCAGTGTACGCCGTCGTTTGACGCCATCAGGGTCATTGAGCCACTCTTCGGTTCATATCTGACAATACCGTTGTGTGTCACATCGGTGATATAGAGGTTGCCTTCGGCATCGGTCACGATACCGTCGGTATTGCCTCCCACCGATCCAAGATCCCGGATCTGCGCCGCAATCTGCGCATCGTCAGCACCTGGCTTTCGCAGAATGTCAGTCGGTACCGCAAATGCATGGGTCCCTGTTGTCACCGTCCAGTAGAGCGTGCCAGTATCCGGAGACAGCGCAATACCGTTGATGCCAATCAGTAATGGATGACCAGGCCAGACTTCAGCCCGTGCGAGACCACCTTCACACCCGGCTCAATCTGCAGGTCTGGATGACGGTCGAGCACGCGTCGGGCAGTGCCGGTTGCGAAATCGGCGATGATAAGACCGACGCGGTTCTCAGGCGCACTGCGCGAGCCGCTGTCGGAGATGTAGGCGACACGGCGCGTCTCATCAACAACCACATCATTGAGGAAGCTCGCCTTGCGGTCTGCCACGCCATCCAGTGGAATGCGTTTGATCGTGCGGCCGGTACTCAGATCCAGCACCATCAGTTTCTGCGAACCCACGGGGGATTCCGCTTCTCCCGCGACGAACCCCATATCCAGGGCCCACAGCCAGCCATTCTTACGGTCAATATAGAAGCCAAGCACGTTACGCAGGTTCTGATCGGGAGCGGTTTCCACCGCATTCCCCTCGCGGGACGGAAATGCCGTGAGGCGCGCCGGTCCGGTCTGCACGGTCGTATCAAGAATACTTAACGTCGCGGGTGCGCCGGCTGAAACCAGTCGAGGGGTGCTGACAAAGGCTCTTCCCTTTGCATCAAAGTGGATGCCTGCGATGGGCGCGTTAACCGAGCCGGAAAACGGCGTTGGCGTTTCCCCCTTCTCAGGCGTATTCCAGGTTACGCCGGTATAGCTGCGCCAGCGCTCAAGAGGGGCCTGGTTCGCTGCGCTGGCTACGCTCGCAAAAGAGAACAACATTGCCATGCGATGGCGGACATATTACGGGTACGTTTGAACATTTCTATGCTCCGGTAAATAGGGGAAAGCAGGGGACACTGGTTCCCCTCAGGTCATGACGGCTGCTGCATTAAAGAATGGAGCGGAAAGTGCCGCCTTCGACGCGCACCGCGGCACCGTTAGAGGCAGCGCCCAGCGGGCTCGCCAGCAGCGCGACCATCGCGGCTATCTCATCAGCATCGATCATTCGCGCGATAAGAGAGCTGGGACGGTAGGTCTGGAAGAAATTCGCTTCGATCTCCTGGTCGGTCATACCCGGTGCAGGTGCGGTCTGGCGCAGGTATTCGATAATGCCGTCGGAGCGGGTCGCTGAAGGCAGTACGCTGTTGACCGTAACGCCCGTCCCTTCGTGAGTTCGGCCATACCGCGCGAAACGGCGAGTTGCGCCGACTTACTGACGCCGTAATGCACCATGTCTGGCGGCGTGAACGCGCCGACTTCGCTCGACATAAAAATCACCCGGCCCCAGTTGCGTTCCAGCATGCGCGGGAAGTAATGCCGTGACAGGCGAACGCCGGACATGACATTGATGTTGAACATGTTCAGCCACTCATCATCGGTGATGTCGGCGAAGTCTCGGGCTTCGTAAAAGCCCAGGTTGTTGATGAGAATATCGGTGTCATGGCAGGCCGCGATCAGGCTTTTGCCCCCTCAGCGCTTGCCAGGTCGGCAACGATGGCGGTGACCTGCGCCTGAGGCTGAGCGGCGGTAATGTCTGCCACGGCGTATTGCAATTTCGCGTGGTCACGACCAGTAATGGTGACGGCCACGCCTTCGCGCGCCAGCGTGCGGGCGATGGCCAAACCAATCCCCGCGGTTGCGCCAGTAACGAGTGCTGTCTTACCGGTGAGTTGAAGATCCATGATTTTACCCTCTGGTGATGAATGCGCACACTTTACTCATCGCCCAACTGGAGATAAATTAGCGGAATTGAAAAACATTTGTTCCTGAAAGAGCATAATGAGCAGAAAATTCGATTATCTTGGCGATGTTGAGGTCTTCATCGCTGTCGTTGAACACGGCTCATTTACTGCTGCTGCTGTTGCCCTGTCCACCACGCCCTCGGTGTTGAGTCGTGCGGTTTCCCGCCTTGAGACGCGTCTGGGACGACAGCTTTTACAGCGAACCACCCGTCGGGTAGGCCTGACCGAGGCAGGGCGAGTTTATCTGGAGCAGGCGCGCTCTGCTTTTTCCCTGCTGGATGAAGCTGAACGTAATGGGCAGGGCCAGGAAGGCGACCTGACCGGACGCGTGCGCATGAGTGTACCGACTACCTACGGGCACTATCGTCTGCCGCCCTTGCTGGCGCGATTCTCCCAACACTACCCGCGCGTTCAGGTGGATCTGAACATCACCAACCGCAACGTCGACCTGATTGCTGAAGGGTTCGATCTGGCGATTCGTTTGGGTCAGATGCCCGACAGTGGTTTAGTCGCGCGTAAACTGGAGGATGCCGCTTTGCTGCTGGTCGCATCACCCGCGTACCTTCACAGAATGGGGACTCCGCAAACGCTGGATGATTTGCACCGACACATGTGTCTGCCGTTTATTTTGCCGCGCACCGGTCGCATCGCTCCGTGGGTGTTTCGGGAAGACGAACGCGATGTGGACTGGCTACCCGCTTCACCTATCGAAACATCGGATGATGTGCTTGGCGTTGTCTCCCTGGCTGAACACGGTATGGGGATTTGCCAGAGCTATGAGTTTATCGTTCGGGACAGGATACAGCGCGGTCAGCTGGTGGAGGTGCTTCCTCACCTTCGCGGGCGCTCGCGGCCGTTCTCGGTGATCTTCGCGCCACACCGGCGCCAGTCCGCTGCCACCCGCGCGATGATTGATCTCCTGACCACGCAATAACGACATGTTGGGGCGCTGATAGGGGGTTTAATGCGGTGGAGGGATGAAATTAAAACGTAATTCAGGATAGCTGAATAGCTACCCTGAATAATGCTGTTAATGATTTTATTTCTTAATGAATGCCAGTATATCTGAGTTTATAACATCAGCATGGGTGGTGTGCATTCCGTGAGGGAAACCAGGATAAATAATTAACTGACTATTTTTCAGGAGGTTGTCCTGCATAATCGCTGCATTCTTATAGGGGACGACCTGATCGTCATCGCCCTGCATGACCAGAACAGGTACAGAAATCTGTTTCAGATCTTCAGTTTGGTCTGTCTCTGAGAATGCCTTAATACCCTCATAATGAGCAATCGCACCGCCGTTCATACCCTGGCGCCACCAGTTTTGAATTGTGCCCTGAGAGATTGCTGCACCGGATCGGTTAAAACCGTAGAAAGGACCTGAGGCGACATCCAGATAGAACTGGGCGCGGTTAGCGGCAAGTGCCTTTCTGAAATCATTGAAGACCTCAATCGGCGTTCCGTCTGGGTTAGCGTCAGTTTTTACCATGAGGGGAGGGACGGAGCTGATGAGAACCGCTTTTGATACGCGTCCCTGAGGTTGTCCGAATCTTGAAACATAGCGAGCAACCTGACCTCCACCGGTGGAGTGGCCTACATGGATAACATTCTTCAGATCCAGATGCTCAACGACGGCGTTAACATCAGATGCATAATGGTCCATATCATGCCCGTGGCTCACCTGGTCTGAGCGGCCATGACCGCGGCGGTCCGTAGCAATAACGCGATAACCGTGGGCGAGGAAAAATAGCATCTGATTATCCCAGTCATCTGCGCTCAGCGGCCACCCATGGTGAAACATGATGGGTTGCGCTGATTTATCGCCCCAGTCTTTAAAATAAATACTTACCCCGTCCTGTGTGGTTACATATGGCATAGTTGTTACTCCTGTATTGATATCCTGTGGCATATAGCCTTGAACTAGCGGTATTAAAACTACGCCTTGTTACCCGTAACGTATAATCGAGTTCACCGATGAATAAAATCAGTTACGCCTTACCTGAAGTGACCTCTGCATAACCCGTAAGCCGGATAAAACACGACGCAGATTCTGGGAAGAAGAGTATCTGTACCCCCCTCTTTTTGGTGTTGCAGCAATGTTAACTTTCCAATACGCTCTGTGTTTTCGGAGTAGCACCATGACTGTCACCGATGCCTTCTTGCTTACACTCTCGCTGCCACGCTGTTGACCCTGACTCCCGGGCTGGATACCGCGTTAATTCTCCGCACTGCCGCTGCGGATGGCAGTAAAAAGCAATTCACGTCGCGCTGGGTATTGATACGGGTTGCTTTATCTGGGGCGCGCTGGTCGCCTTCGGCCTGGGAGCACTACTGGCTGTCTCCGAATTCGCGTATTCCTTTTTAAAGTGGTGTGGGGCCTTCTATCTCTGCTGGCTGGGCCTCCAGTTATTGTTACGCCCGCGTCAGCAGTTCTCGCTTTCCTCTGACGGTAATGCCCGCAGCAGCAACGGTTTTTTACGTGGCATGTTGGGTAACGTGCTAAACCCTAAAATGGGTATCTTCTACGTTTCTTTCCTGCCGCAGTTTATTCCAGCAGGTCATTCGCCGTTTGTGTGGACATTTTTGCTCGTGAGTATTCATGTGCTTATTGGCACGCTCTGGTCGTTAACGTTAATTATCGCAACCGGCTATGCGGCAGAAGTATTGAAAAAGCCCGCGGTCGTTAAATGGATGGACAGAACGACCGGCGTAGTGTTTCTGCTGTTTGCTGCCAGGCTGGCCATGAGTAAGCGCTAATTAAGCGCCACCCGTAATATCGGGTGGCTTCTGACAACACGCCATGGAAACGCTCAGTGGTGTAATAAGGTAATTTCTTTTTTATTCATTAAGACCCTCTGCTGCTCAACCAGCGCCGCCAGCGCACGCGCCAGTGTCGACTGGGAAATACCCAGTAATTGCGCCAGTTCTTTTTTAGTGAGCGGCAGTTCAATCGCGCGGTGCTCAAAGCCATACTCTTTTCGGATATCCGCGATAAGCTGGATAAAATCACTGACCTTCTGTAAACCGTCGCTCTTCACCAGCACGTTAATAAACAACTGTTTTTCTCTGGCTGAACGGGAGAGTATACGAATGATAAAGTGGGTGAACGTGCTGGTTAGCTGGCTTATCTCATAAAAATGCGTTTTTTTTAGCTCACAGATTTCCACGTCTGTAGCAGCCTGCACGCTATATTGATGCTGGCTGGTGAAGAGTTCTTCTGCACCAAAAATTTGCCCCGGCAGCAGGATCCCCTGAAGAATCTGCTGCGTATCGTAAATTTTAGCCACGCCGCTTCTCAGGGCATAGAGCGCAGTTACCGGGGTGCCGCTTTGATAAATAAAGGCATTTTTCGATATACGTTTACCGCGCGCCAGATCGTGGATAAACAGGGGTTCCTGGTGGTCAAAAAGATAGGCCTGACACACGTCAGCAAAACCGCATTCTGAGCAACTGACACACCGGGATGTTTTCTTTTTTGTCGACACAATATCTTCCATGCGATCATCAAACTATCTTTATGACTGGATAACACAATTCATCACGGGCGACAGCGTATTACCGATAGTGATAAAACTGTCGCCATGTTTTTTCATATACATGGAATGCTCGCCGCTTAAAAAGAATACTTTAATAGCCAGAGAGGACAGATTTTCGGGCGTGTTATCATGTGCCAGCTTTTCCTGCTTGAGGATCTTCACCGTATACGCATTGCTGGAGGTATTAAGATACTTAAACTTTACGTAGCGGGAAAAGTGTAATTTTTGCCCTGGTAATCTATGTCGCCGTATAAATTAGATTGACCTGTTTTATCCTCGGAAAATTCAAAGGCAACATTTCCTGAAAATGTAAACGGTTGGTCATTTGAACCATCTTTATAGGAGAAATTCGCAAAGCAGCGATCGTTGATATACGTTGATGGACGTACAATAATACCCCAGAGAAGCGTGCCTGTAAGTACAGTTATTATCGTCGCGAATACCAGTGCGTTTTTCATTTCATTTCCCAGTTAAATGCATAATGGTTTTCGCAATAGATCAACGTGTTGTTTTCTGAGTCCAGGGGACAAAAAGCGTAAAAAATTCTCCCGCGGCTACCATAAAACACGTTCGGCTGTATATTCACCATCAGTTGAGCTGCATGCAACGCACATTTCTCTTTGAGACTGGGCTGAGCAGAAAGCAACACGTCAATCAAATGCTTTCGCATATCACCAGAAAGATGTTCAAAAGTGTTGACGCTACACTTCCCGAGATGGCCAATCATCGTGAGTTCGTCATATCGCTGATTTGGCTGTTCCTTGCGCCAGACCCAGATATTGGCTATTAGCAGCACAACAATACCGACTGTTGCCCATATATATCGCTGTGGGAATCTTTTCTTTCTGACCCGGCGAGGACTAATATTCTCGAGTTTAGTGACACCTTCAGTGGTGTCTATAATCTGCACATCAATATCAGAAGAAAAGAAAAAGCCCACTTTGGGGACAACAATAATCGTTTCTTCAATATCTGTCAGGGAGGTCAGGGTCTTACGTAAATACTCACATACTGATTAAGTGAGGAGCTGGAACTGGTATGTCCGGCGGACTCCCACACCTGTTCCAGCAGATACTGACGTTCAAGAACGGTCCCGGCGTTGCAATCAGCAACGAGAGAATACGATTCGCCGTGTTTGTCAGTTTTTTGCCTTCAGGTGCCTCAGCGCCTGGAATAGTGAGTTCACCACTTTCCGTATCGTAGACAACTGTATGGGCAATCAAATATTTCATTATTTATTCTTAGGGCGTTAACACTTCGCAACGAGCGGTTTAACAGAATTAATATTATGGCCCAGCAATGTCACAATGTCCCAGTCCAGACGATAATTTGCGGCCTCTTCACGAAGAATACTCATGGCTTTATCGCTGTCCATTCCTCGTCGGTAGGGACGGTTCTCTGTCATTGCGGTAAAAACATCCGCTACGGCCAGAATTCGTGACGGAATATCCAGCGACGCGGCGCCTAGCCGGAAAGGATAACCGCTGCCATCCAGACGTTCATGATGGTTGGCTGCCCAATCCACGATGCTGCCGAGTTCAGTAATAGGGTGTAGCATGACCAGCGTTTTGTAGCTGTGCTGCTTCATACGGGCGTATTCATGGTCTTCAAGCTTGCCGTGTTTTTCGAGAATAGCGAGCGGTGTAAAGAGCTTGCCGATGTCATGTAAATAACCCGCAATGCAGATTTTTTCCTGCATATCGCGGTCATAGCCATAAAGTGCAGCAAGACGGGCCGCCACATGGGCCACGCTGGCGCTGTGAGTGCGGGTGAAGCTGCTGTATTTATCGACAATTTTTGAAATCAGCTGGCACAACTTCAAGAAAGTCATGATGATCGAGCATGTCGTGTTGCAGAGGCTAATGGCATTAAGCACCTGGTCTTGTGCCGGGTTACAGAGCCTGAACCAGAAGCCATCCTGGCGACTCGATTCATACAGGGCATTCGAAAGAACCTCAGGCCACTGCTCAGGCCGTGCAAAGAAGCGGGCCAGGATATCCTCGCGCTGTGCGACAAAATCGCCTTTAACCTCGCGCAGGAACAGTTCGAACGTATCGGCCATATGCACCAGATGATGTACCAGAGGGAGCGTATTGTTGTCTGATATTGACCATTCGCTGTGATGATTTTCCAGAATGGCGGTCACCGGCTGCAGAAAACGAATGCCCGCCGTCATTGACCCACCCAACTGTTCATGGCCATCCTGAAAGCCATCACCTCCCGGCATGATGTGTGCGCGATCTTTACTGAGTGCACCAATATCATGAAGCATGCCGGCCAGAAAGGCCGTCTTGATTCCGGAGTGATCAAGTCCTGCCTGATGGCTTAAATACCAGGTGATGATTGCCGTGCGTTGCAAATGATTTACCAGGTCAGCAGAGACCGGATAAATAATTCGATGTAATAAGTTAAGCACGGTTTGAACAGATATATTCATGGAAACCCTGAGCTAAATACTAAAATAATTAATCGTAACCAAACATAATTTGTGCGGTTGCTACCACCGTTCCGGTCGAGAGCGCTGATGCGTTGTAGACTTTGTAATAGGCATGCAAATAAATATATTGTATATCCTGGATGTTATCATCTTTTGCAATGTCTAATATTTGTGTTGCATGTTCCATATTATTGCTGCTGGAGATTTTTATCTCCTCATGTTCGCCGAGGAAATAACGACTGCGAAGCGCAATGCCCACGCCGCCAGCGGTGGTCTCGTCATTAACCATGACCTGGTAAGTGCTGTCGGTAGTGACCAGGTCATTACTGGATATCCAGGCCTTGATATTACGGGTGGCAGTTTTGACTCCCGCCAGATTCCCGCACTTAAACGGTATGGTAAAATCGGCACCGTTAGCTTTACCATTTATTTTTAATGTTCTCAGCGAGGCGGGGGGAAGCTTAACCGTCATGTCATGGGTCATGTTGCAGGTGGTTTCTTTCGGTTCAAACTGAATAGTAACTTTCTCGTAAGCGAGAAAATAATCGGTATTCCAGCTTTTGCGCGAGGTGTCGGTCATCATGTTGTCCCACGCGCGGTAGGCATAGGTTTTACTGGATAACAAGGGTGAATCCGCTCCGCTCCCCGTACCGCTCATTACCGCCGGTATAACGCTGAGTGCACCATTAGTGGTCGTCTTGGTGTAGGCTGCGACCCCGGTGGGCGGCGTGTTTAAAAGCTCTGCGCGCAATGTATATTGTGTTGGATAGGCGAGGGAGTGGATGCCCACAATCCCGCTGACAGTCACTTTTGTTGTGCCGGTGATTTGTGCCGTCACTTTAATCCAATAGCTGTTTTCGCCATCGGCGCTGTTAAAATTGAGGTACACGGGGTTATTATTAAACCCGGTGAAATAATAAAGATGATCCTGCAATACACCACCAATCCCGACATTGCCATAGGTACAGGTCATGCTGCCAGACCAGCTTGTCGTATAGGTTCTTTCTACGACATTGGATGTCAGAAACTCCGATGAGAGATTCAGCGATTTATCCGCTTCTGCCACGTTTTTAAATAAAATGCCGCTATTTCTGCACGTATCGCCAGTAAGGCCTCTGGACTGGGGTTGAGCCAGCGCGGAAAATCCTGGTATAAATATCAGGGCGAATACGGCTATGATGAGATAAAAAGACTTACTCATGATCGTATTAATACTCGTTTTAAATTACCGGCAGATATTGACGGCATGTTCATTGGGCTGTGCAATGACACAGGTTTTTTTACCTTGCCTTTGCTGATATCGATATGCAGAGAATCAGGCATCGTATCGGATTTAATAAAAATCTGGCTTCCCTGTGCTACATATCCCAACTCGTTATGACCGCTATCTGAAACAAATGCGCCAAACGGTAACTGTTCACCTTTCGTATCCTGAACTTCAAGGGTGAATAATTTCCGCGTATCCGTTTTGTATTTCAGATACGTAATGCTGCCTTCATACGGGGCGATATTCAGCAAATTACCCTGTAAATCAACGTCGCTGCTTTTTGTCCCATCCTGCTCGAGATGAAAATTATTCTGCCGGTAAGGCGTTGCGCTGGTCACCAGTGCGATACCGTGCTGGTTTGTACGGGTCGATGAATCGCCGTTGACCACGGCATTTTCCACGCCGGGTGCCTCAAGGATCACAAAGTTCCGCCCATTATTCGGGGAGGCAATGACCCCTCCACGCCACGCAAGCAGATTGCCGCTCGCACCAAGGCTGGTCTGGCGATATTCACGGGCGACGGTCAGGCCGGTGTTAAGGCTGGTCACACTGTTTTTCCAGTTGGTATAGAGATCCGCCGAACGGGAATCCCCCTCGTTATCATGGGCCAGCATCAGGCTGTAATCGACATCGTGGGAATTACCGCTCAGGCTGACGTCTGAAGACGCATATTGACCTTTCTGCATGCTGGCGTGGGTTGCGATGCTCCCACCGCTGCCGAAGAGGGACATCGGAACGGTGACGGAAAAATAGAGATTGTTCTCAGTGTTTCCACGCGTGCGCAACGAAGTGACGACATCACCCTCATAATTTGTTTCATAGTCGTAGTAGACTGCGTCACTTCGGAACGGCGCAGCGATACGGCGTAATTTACGCTGTGCCAGGCATTGCTCCACGTCAGGTTATACTGGCGGCTGGTTTTTTGCCCGCGCCAGTAGTCACGCCAGTATGCTGAAAGCGAAAGACGGCCGAAATCATCTGACAGGGGTTGAATGATATTGGCGCTGAATGCCTGTTTGCTGTTAACCGTCGAGGAGCCTGTTCCGCCATAATCCTGAATATTGGATCGGGTCAGGACAAAATCGCTGAAGGAGGCATAGTTCTGCGTTCGGTAATAATACGATGCGAGCGTCAGGTTAGTTCGTGTTGGAAAATACTTACTCCATGAAAGGGCGTATTTTTCTCCGCGGCGCCGCTCCTCTCCCGGCAGGCGATACTGTGACTCTTCAAGAGATCCAGACAACGAGCCCGCGTAGGGTAAAGATATGGCACCCCCAAGCAATACAGATTGATAGTCAGCATTCCAGATGCTCCCGGCAGTCGCGGTAACGTAATTATTAATACCGCGTGAATAGCTAAACTGGGCAAAGCGGCTATGGTCGTTAATGCCGCGCATGTCCACTTCACCGATATTGAACTGATAATCACTGGTGCCCGGTCGGAGCATGTCTGGTAAAGAGGAAAATGGAACGGCAAAGCGCTCGGTACTTCCGCCATTATTTTTTACTTCCACGGTCAGATCGCCACGTGAACCGGTCGGCATTAAATCCCGAATTGCAAAGGGGCCGGCGGGCACGGATAACTGATGAATAATATGGCCGTCCTGAAACACGCTCACGACCGCGGAACTGGTGGCGATCCCGGTGATGACAGGCATATAAACACGTTCGCTGTCGGGCAACATCTGCCGGCTCTTCGTGAGCGTCAGGCCGCGGAATCTCACGGTATCAAAGTAATCAGAGGCGGTATACGCCCGCCCGACACGCATGAGCGATTCGATAGCCACAATCGGTTTTTCGAGATAGCGTGTGGTATTGACCCAATAACTTTTTCCCGGATTGCTGTAACGCATCCAGGTGGAATTATCGAGTAAATGCCAGCCTGAAAAATTCAGCCCGCTGTTCAGTGAAAGATAAAAATTATCGCTGTTGGTATACCCTTCACTCAGTCCATGGAAGTTGTAATAGTTAACGTTGTAATTGGTATAAAGACCGTTAATGCCCTGGTCCCATTTCTGCGGTGCCACCCAGTTTTGGCTGTCAGTTTTCACAAAGGCTTGCGGTACTTCCAGATCCAGACGCAACTCTCCCGGTACCAGCTTGCTTTTACCTCCGTGGAGTAACGTATTAATGTCAATCATGTCGGAGTGAGCGTTCGCGATAGCATCATCCAGCTCCTGAATAGACAGTTGCGTGGCATCTTCTTTATGAATATGTACGGTGCCCCGATCGTCATTGGCGACCGTTAAGGTGAACTTTCCACGCCAGACATTGTTGACGTAAACGTCGAGATCGTAAGTCCCTGGCGTCATGACCAACTGATTATTACTCCAGTCCATATCCGCTGAATTACCGACCAGCAGGCTACTGTTGAATGTCTCACCGTATGCACTAAACGAGCACAAGGCGAGGCTGATGGAATGAACCAGCAGGCTTTTTCGAAACAGCGATCTGTTCTTCATCAAAATTGAACCTGGCATGAGTACTGTCTGCGATCAGTGAGGGTGCTGAATCTCTTGGCGCCGAAATCATCAAGCAGGTGATTCGGTACTGATTACCCGCATGGATTTTGTCGGGAACCAGCGCACAACCAAACGGAGGAATAAAGGCGGTATCGTTCAGTAAATTATCTTTTCTGGCCTGTTTTAACTGCCCACCTTGCCAGGTCACGATTTGCGGAATGGTCAGGTAATAAGGGGAGTTGTTTTTAAGGCACACACGATCGCCAGAGGTGGAAAGGGTGACTTTTTCAATAACCGAGCTGTCCAGTTCTTCCAGAGACATTGGACGATAAAAAACTTTGATGCGGTTGCGAATAGCGACCTGGAGATAATTATCAGCTCCACCTTCCGGTACCGAGGCACGTCCAGAACGTTCAGCCAGAATACGCTTTCCCGATCCGTTGGCAGTGACTGGGTATTCATTGCGGCGACCTTCAGGGTTTGCCCACTGTGCGCCTCCATTTTTACGACAGGCGGCATAAGTGAGAAGGGCACTTTGACCTTTTCAGGCGCAGCGGAAGCATCGCCCTCATCCAGCCAGGATTGCACCAGATGCGTTTTATCACTGTCATTAACCAGCTGTACGGAAACGAATTTCGCCGCTGCCGGATAAATGACGCGAGTCTGATTAATCACGACACTGGCAAAAGCCATCTGCGAGGCGACAGCCCCGATGAGAAAGATTATTAATTTTTTCATGATGTTTAAAACCGGGGATTGCTCCCCGGTGGAGGTATTAATCGTAGCTAAAAGAGTAAGTTGCGTCGGTAACGACTTTACCGGTGGTGACAGAAGCACCGCCAAAGTTGTAGTAGTTCGCATGCATGGTCAGCGTAATACCGTCGGTGCTGGAAACATCATCCGACGTGAGGCCGGTATTGAAGGCGGTATCAAACGGTACGGCAGTCTTGCCATCGGATGTCAGGGTGATACCCACACCTTCTGCGCCGCCTTCGCTGTAGTTTTTCAGGTATTTACCGTCGTCAGACAGGTTGCTGCTGGTGAAGGTGATTTTGAGGGTTTTGGTGCCTTCGTCTGCCGCTGTGCAGTTTTTCAGGCTCATGGTGAAGTCTTTTTCGTTAGCCGTCACGATGCCCGCGGTTTTCCCCATATCGGTAAGGGTAATCGGAGACAGATTGACGGTGAAATCAGAACCATTGTTGGTCGTCACATCACAGGTTGTATCTGATACTGAACCGTTAAAGGTAATTGTGCCACCTGCGACACCCGTGCTTTCTGCCGCCATTGCTGCACCAGAAAACATGATAGCCGCTGCGATTAATGTCTTATTGAACATGTTTTATATCCCGTTTTTTCATTTTCGATGTACCTGGTACTTCCAGGGTGGGGAAACAGCGTTTCGGAACACTGTTTTACCCACTCTTTTGGTCGGGATATAAAACCATTTAATGCGCATTTTGGTAAACGCAAATATCGTTTAAATTGATTTTTTAAATTTAAATGACTGCTTTTTAATTTTTATATAGGTTTATGTTCTTTTGGTTGGTGGGCTGGAAGGGAGGTAGAGAAACGATTTCCTGTTTAAAGACGTGCTCAAAATCGTCATATGACGCTCTTTGCAAGGATTCTGGACAGGCATAAAAACATTACTCTGCACAGTGAGTTACAATAATGAAACGAAATTAACATTACCAAAACAAGTACGGCAATGAAGCACGCTGTTTCAGGGAAGACAAAGAAGGGGAAAAGACACTGCCAGGAGGGGTAACAGTCTCTTTTTTTAACTATTCAACTTCGAGCGTACTAAAACTGACGATACGAGAACGCCCTAATTCCTTCGCACGGTATAAGGCAACATCTGCCGCGCGTAACAAATTGTCGCTTTCGGCATGCTGAGGGTAGCTGGCGATTCCGATGGAGACATCAACTGGACCGATTTCGGTCAGTCCACTGCGCACCGTTAACGCGCGAACGGCGTCAAAAATCTCGTTTGCGAAGGTAAAGGCAGCCTCTTCATTTACCCCTGGCAGGAGTATTAAAAACTCCTCTCCGCCAAAGCGAAACGCCAGGCCATTCTCACGGACCGCCCGTTTCACAATGCTGGATACGCTTTTAATAACCTGATCACCCGCTTCATGGCCAAACCGGTCATTAATACTCTTGAAGTGATCGATATCGATCATCATGCAACTCAGGGGTTCGCCGTTACGAATGGCCTGTGTCATTTGGGTATGAAGCGTATCTTCCAGATGATGGCGATTGCGCAAGCCGGTCAGCGGGTCGAACAATGCTTTTTCCAGCAACGCATCGCGTAGCCGCTGGTTTGCCAGCGCCAGACCGAGCGCTTCGGCCATCAGTTCGAGATAAGCACGGGCAGGGGCATTTTCCGCGGTGATATTCTGGAATGAGAGCAGACCAATGGCCTCGCCCTGGGCAATAAGCGGCACGCACAGCGAACGATACGCCAGTGATTCCGGCAGATGATAGCAGGCGATATCCGGCTTACCGCTGAACGGGGGATGGCTCTGACCACGCCTTACTGCCCAGCATTCGTCAGGATGAAACGTCATCTCCTCTCCCGTGGGGGAGAGCCACTGGGCAACGCAGCGCATCTGCCAGGGATCGCGGTCAAGGACATAGAGCCGGCCAGGGACCCCCGGGGCGATATTGGGGGCAAACAGCTCCGCCACGTTGATAACATCGGTAAAGTTCTCACACCCTTGCAGCCGCTGCGTCATGCGGGCCAGCAGTTCGCGGACAGCCCAGTCGGCGTCGCGCTCTTTTTCCAGCCGTTGCCGGGCAAGGCCGTTTTCACGAAAAATACGGATCGCCTGCGCCATATCGCCAATCTCATCAATCTGATTAAAATTCGGCGTTTCGACGGCGTAATCCTGCGACGCCAGACGGTGTACCACGTCGCTGAGACGCACCACGGGGCGCAGCACGCGGCGTTTCAGGATAAAGCCAGGACAAACAGAAACAGCAGGGCGGTCAGGCCAACCATCAGTTCAGAGGCCGTACGCAGCGCTTTCGATTTTTTGGTGGCATCCTGCACGGACGCAATCACCCGCTTGTCGAGGATCTGGCGAAAGTGATCAATCTGGTTTTGCGCGCGTTCCAGTGCCTGCTCATAAGGGGGCACCATAAAGCAGGGCAATGGCCTGAGCATCTTCTCCCCGCTCTGTACTGGTGAGGGCCGTCTGCTGTTCATCCTGTAGCGCATCAATAATCTTGAGACCTTCCCGCAGCAGGGACAGCTCCTCATCGGACGCGCCGTTATCGCGCAGTTTATCCAGCCTCAGCTCGACATTTTTCAGGTTGTTCTCTGACTGGCTGTATTGTCTGAGGGTTTGCGGATCTTTTTTTATTACGTACAGGCGGGCTAAATCGGACTGCGCCCAGGCGTCGGTTTCAATATCCTCCGTCAGCTCATCAAAGCGCTGCCGCTGTTCCACGGCATGACGTTCCACGGTGTCGGCATTGGATGCCATCAGCATGATGATGCCTGAGACAAGGGTCAGGCAGACCGTGGCACCATAGGCCCAGTTAGTTATCGTTGCGATTCGCACCTGTGGATCCTTTTACGACATGAGAAGGATGGCGTTCTTTCAAATTATAGAAAAACGTTTGATTTAAGGCGAAAAAAAAAGGCGGCACAGTGCCGCCTGGTGTGGTCTTTATCGTCATATCATCACAAATCTGGAGGGTTTTTTCCTTCCTCGATGAAATCCGCATCCAGCTCTTCGGCGTTACCCGCGTGATCGCGACCGGAGAACAGGTTCCAGCAGGCGATGAACAGCGCGGCGATCAGCGGCCCAATCACAAAGCCATTAATGCCGTACAGCTCCATCCCGCCAAGGGTTGAGATGAGGATCAGGTAGTCCGGCATTTTGGTGTCTTTCCCCACCAGCAATGGACGCAGGATATTGTCCACCAGCCCGACAATGATGACGAAGAAGCCAACGATAAAGAGACCCTGCCAGAGCTGATGCGTGGCGAACAGGAAGATGGCGGCCGGCACCCAGACAATGGCCGAGCCGACGGCCGGAACCAGCGAAAGGAACGCCATCAGCGCGCCCCAGAGTACGCTACCGTCAATGCCAGCGATGGCAAATGCAATCCCGCCGAGCGTGCCCTGAACCACCGCCACTACCGCCGTACCTTTTACCGTTGCCCGCGAGACGCCGACGAATTTGGCGAACAGATGCTGTTTGGCAAAATCAGACAGAGGAAGCGAATCAAGGATCTGGCGTACCAGATACGGACCATCTTTCAGCAGGAAGAACAGCAGATAAAGCATGATGCCGAAGCTGATCGCAAAGCCAAACGTCCCTTTACCAATCAGAAACGCGCTGCCGGCCAGATACTGTCCGCCCTGTAGTGCTACATCGGAGAGTTTTTTCTGGATTTGCGCCGCGTTCGTCAGGTTGTGGTCCGCAAGGAAGCCGCTGGCCCAGCCTGGCAGGTGGTTAAAGATGCTCGCCACCACTTCCGGGAATTGGGTATTGTTCGCTTGCAGCTTGGTGTACACCACGTTCAGTTCAATGGCGAGCGATGAAAAGATCACCATCAACGGGATAAAGACGATGAGGCAGATAATGCCGATGGTTAACAGCGAAGCCAGTCCGTTGCGATCGCCCATCGCCGCGCGCAGCTTGTTTTTTACCGGGTTAAAGATAACGGTAAGAATGGCGGCCCATAAAATCGCGGAGAAGTAGGGGGAGAGCACGTCGAAGAAAGCCCAGGTGACAAGGGCGAGTATGAAGATAAAGAAACCTTTGGTCAGTCCGTTAAAGCGCATCAGTTGATCCTGTAACGATGAAACTGTGTCGACTATAGAACTGATTGAGGGATTTACCAAGAATTGCGCTGCTGTAAAACCCCGCGTATGAACCCGCTCGTTACGGATACCACTTTCGACTGACCGAAGAACGCCAGGGTCCGCGCCATGCTGTAAGTATCTGCTTGCGGAGGTGCTTATGGCCTGGCGTCCGTTCCTGTATGTGATCCTCACAACCCACCCCAGACTCAGCGCGCGGCGCGCCCGATTACGTCTGGTCGTCTAGCTTTTTCTTAACAATCGCGGTATAACACACCTTCTTTGGATGTTTAGATGTCCATACGTATAGAAGGTAATATGCAAACACAACAAGAAAATGGGCAGCTTAAGCGCACCATGAAAACACGCCACCTGATTATGCTCTCGCTGGGTGGGGTCATTGGGACAGGGCTATTCTTCAATACTGGTTATATCATTTCAACGACCGGGGCCGCGGGAACGCTGCTGGCGTACCTGATTGGCGCGCTGGTGGTCTGGCTGGTGATGCAGTGTCTGGGCGAACTTTCCGTTGCGATGCCGGAAACCGGCGCGTTTCACGTCTATGCCGCCCGCTATCTTGGACCGGCTACAGGCTATACCGTGGCGTGGCTTTACTGGCTTACCTGGACGGTGGCGCTCGGGTCGAGCTTTACCGCCGCCGGGTTCTGTATGCAGTACTGGTTCCCGCAGGTGCCCGTCTGGACGTGGTGCGTGGTGTTCTGCGTGGTGATCTTCGGCCTTAACGTCATCTCCACGCGCTTCTTTGCCGAAGGCGAGTTCTGGTTCTCGCTGGTGAAAGTCATCACCATTATTGCCTTTATTATTCTTGGCGGTGCTGCGGTGTTTGGCTTTATCCCGATGCAGGACGGTTCTCCCGCGCCGGGCTTAACCAACCTTACCGCCGAAGGCTGGTTCCCGCACGGCGGCCTGCCCATCCTGATGACCATGGTCGCGGTGAACTTCGCCTTCTCCGGGACAGAGCTTATCGGTATCGCGGCGGGTGAGACGGAAAACCCGCACAAGGTGATTCCGGTTGCCATTCGTACCACCATTGCCCGGCTGATCATCTTCTTTATTGGTACCGTGTTTGTGCTGGCCGCGCTGATCCCGATGCATCAGGCGGGCGTGGAAAAAAGTCCGTTTGTACTGGTGTTCGAAAAGGTCGGTATTCCGTACGCGGCTGATATTTTTAACTTCGTGATCCTGACGGCCATCCTGTCGGCGGCGAACTCGGGCCTGTACGCTTCTGGCCGCATGTTATGGTCGCTCTCGAATGAAAAAACGCTGCCGCGTTGCTTTGCGCGCGTTAATAAAAACGGCGTACCCATGACGGCGATTTCTGTTTCAATGCTTGGCGGCGTACTGGCGCTGTTCTCAAGCGTGGTGGCACCGGACACGGTGTTTGTCGCACTGTCCGCCATCTCTGGCTTTGCTGTGGTGGCGGTCTGGATCAGCATCTGCGCGTCGCATTTTGTCTTCCGTCGTCGCCATCTTCAGTCTGGTCAGCCGCTTTCCGCTCTGCAGTATCGCGCGCCGTGGTATCCGCTGGTGCCGGTGCTTGGCTTTATCCTCTGCGTGGTGGCCTGTGTTGGTCTGGCGTTTGACCCGAGTCAGCGTATTGCCCTTTATTGCGGGCTTCCGTTTGTTGCCCTGTGTTATGGTGCCTACTACCTGACCCGAAACATGACATCGCAGGAGCCTGAACATGTCGCAGAATAATCCGCTTACCGCCATCCTTGAAAAACAGCCATTTGTGGTGCTGGATGGCGCGATGGCGACGGAACTGGAAGCGCGCGGTTGTAATCTTGCAGACAGCCTGTGGTCTGCCAAAGTGCTGGTTGAAAACCCGGATCTTATCCGCGACGTTCATCTGGACTACTACCGGGCGGGGGCGCAGGTGGCGATCACCGCCAGCTATCAGGCCACGCCTGCGGGGTTTGCCGCACGAGGCCTGGATGAGGCGCAATCCCGCGCGCTGATTGGCAAAAGCGTGGAGCTGGCGCGTAAGGCGCGCGAAGCGTATCTCGCGGAAAACCCTCATGCAGGCACGCTGCTGGTCGCGGGATCGGTTGGGCCGTATGGTGCATACCTGGCGGATGGTTCTGAGTATCGCGGTGACTACGTGCGAAGCGCAGAAGCGTTTACCGATTTCCATCGCCCGCGCGTGGAAGCGCTGCTAGATGCCGGGGGCAGATCTGCTGGCCTGCGAAAACGCTGCCATCCTTTTGCTGAAAATCGAGGCGCTGGCG
>ENA-OQHY01000436-OQHY01000436.1-human-gut-metagenome-genome-assembly--contig:-NODE-436-length-23794-cov-5.036760_pt1 | contig 23794 bp, 31 predicted proteins | sample MGYA00242570_ERZ504733 | MGnify/ENA primary metagenome ERZ504733 (study PRJEB26092, sample SAMD00036219) | human gut metagenome | host: Homo sapiens | study: EMG produced TPA metagenomics assembly of... | reverse complement strand
TGAACCGGGCAAACGAAGTGCGCCCCATCTTCATGCGGCTGGGACAGGTAGCGCAGCGAACAGGCTGCGCTATTTTGCTGATTGGGCACCTGAACAAAGCCGCCGGAATGCAGAGCCTGCAGCGGGGTCTCGGCTCCATCGACATTGCTGCCGCCGTCCGCAGCGTCATGTTCATCGGCAAGCTGAAGCACGACCCCACCATGCGCATCTTGACCCACGAGAAAAGTTCTCTTGCCCCGCCGGGAGCGTCACTGGCGTTCTCTCTGGGGGACGAGGGTGGCTTCCGCTGGGTCGGCGAGTACGACATTACTGCAGATGAAATGCTGTCCGGCATCGAGCCGCAGCGGGAAACCAAGACCCAGCAAGCCAAAGACTGATCTGCACCCTGCTTGCCGGAGGAAAGCAGGTGTTCAGCGAGGACATCGACAAGGCTGCACTGGAAAGGGGCATCCCCGGCAGAACTGTCCGAGATGCCAAGCGGGAACTGGGCGATGCCCTGAAAAGCAAGATCGTGGAAGGCCGCAAAAAGGTCTTTTGGATGGAATAAGCCATTTGGCTGGCAGAAAATTTTGGCTGGCAAGAACTTCATGGTACACCCACAGTTGCCAGTCTGCCAGCCAAATTGAGAAAATGACGATTTAAGGAGGAATTGAATGGAGAATCAGAATTCGAGTTATTCGGTACAGATTGGCAAGACCACCTTTATTGTGTGTGTGAAGCAGTCCGAAACTGCCAAAAAGCCGATTGAAAAGATGTTCAAGGATATGTGCAGACATGAGGTCACAAGGGGCTTCCTTGCGGACAACCTGATGAATTTAGAAAAATTACCGAAAACCTCTTGACGAAGTCCAGCCCGAAGGTACAGGCTACCGTGCCCGCACCCGATTTGCCAAGTTCTTTAACCTCCCGGAACTGATGTCCATGTTCAAGGAGGTTGCGGACATTAAAACCAGTGACCAGCTTCATCTGCCGGTGCCGGAGGCAAAGTTTGAGACCGTGGTGGCAAAGCCGTCCGACCTCCAAAAGGAGATGGTGCAGGAGCTGAGCAAACGTGCCGCCCGCATCCACTCCGGCACGGTGGATGCCTCCGAGGACAATATGCTCTGCGTCACAAACGACGGCAGAAAGATCGGTCTGGATGTCCGCCTGATGAACCCCATGCTCCCGGACGACCCGGACAGCAAGCTCAACGTCTGTGTGCAGAACGTGCTGAAGATTTGGGAGGAGGGCAAGGATCAGAAGCTGACCCAGCTTTTGTTCTGCGACCTCTCTACCCCGAAAAACGATGGCAACTTCAACGTCTATGACGATATTCGCAAAAAGCTGAGCGCTGCCGGTGTGCCGGAAAACGAGATCGAGTTCATCCACAATGCTGACACCGAAGCAAAAAAGGCGGCGCTGTTCTCCAAAGTGCGCTCCGGCGATGTGCGGGTTTTGCTCGGAAGTACGGCAAAAATGGGAGCCGGGACCAACGTGCAATCCCGGCTTGTGGCGGTGCATCACTTGGACGTTGGCTGGAAGCCCAGTGACATGACCCAGCGCAACGGCGCATCATTCGACAAGGCAATATGAACAAGGAAGTCAAAGTGTTCAACTATGTCACAGAAGGAACGTTTGACAGTTACCTTTTTCAGACCCTTGAGAACAAACAGCGATTTATCTCGCAAATCATGACTTCAAAATCCCCGGTGCGCTCCTGTGAGGATGTGGACGAGCAAGCTCTGTCTTACGCCGAAATCAAAGCACTGTGCGCCGGAAATCCGCTCATCAAGGAGAAGATGGACTTGGATGTGCAGGTGGCAAAACTCAAGGTGTTGAAAGCCGACCACCAGAGCCAGAAATTCCGCCTGCAAGACAAGCTGCTGACCAAATTTCCGGCTGACATTCAGGAAGCGAACGCCCACATTGCCGGGCTGAAATCCGATGCACAGCTTGCCGCCGCTCATCCGCAGGGCAAGGAAGAGTTTTGCGGCATGGTCATCAAGGGCGTTGCCTACGACGAGAAAAAGACCGCCGGTGAGCGTCTGGTGCTTGCTTGCTCGGAACTGCCCAACGCTGAGGAAAAAGTGATTGGCAGCTACCGGGGCTTTGAGTTGTCTCTGCGGTTCGATGCTTTTCGCACGGAGTATCAGGCACTTTTGAAAGGGCAGCGGAAGTACACGGTTCCCTTGGGCAACGACCCACTGGGCAACATCATTCGTCTGGATAATTCGCTGAACAACTTCCCGGAGCGCATCACCGCCGCAGAGAATGAGCTGACCACCCTGCATCAGCAGCAGGCGGCGGCACAGATCGAAGTGGAGAAGCCCTTCCCACAGGAGGAAGAGCTGGCAGAGAAATCCGCACGGCTTGCAGAATTGAACGCTCAGTTGGATGTGGACGAAAAAAGCCACGAGCCGGAACAGGACGAGGAAGAACAGGCGGATGCACCTCGCCGCCCCTCGGTGCTGGCGGCGCTGGAGGAAAAAACGGACAAGCCGGAGCCGGTGAGGCCCTTCAAAAGCTATCTGGATAAGGACGGTGATGCCCGGTGAGGGAAAAACGGGACGAGATCATCATCCTGAGAACCACAAAAGCGGAGAAAAATCGTATCTATGAAAAGATGCTGGGCATAGGCATCCGCAGCCTGAGCGCCTATATCCGCAAGATGGCTCTGGACGGTTACTGCCTGCACCTCGACCTGAAGGAACTGCGCCGCATGGCTTATCTGCTCCAAATGTGCAGCAACAACCTCAACCAGTACGCCAAACGTGCCAACGAGTGCGGCAAAGTCTACGCCGCCGACATGGAGGACCTGCGGCAGCGGCTGGACGAGCTGATCGACATTGGCAGAAAAATTCTCGCTCGGCTGGCAGAACTCTAAAATTTTCCCCCGTAGTTGGAGGGCTGCGGGGGTACATAAGGGTTGACATCCTTGCAAAGCAATCGTTGACACCTTTATAATAGGGACGAAAGGTAGGTGCTGGACATGAGGTTCGTTTTTAAGATGATCGTTTTCCCGTTTTGGCTGCTTACGGCTTTCCTTGCGCTGATGCTGAAATGGACGCTGAACCTGTCAGCGTTTGTGCTGGCGCTGCCCATGCTGTATATCTTCGGCTGCGGCCTTTATACGCTGTACTGCCGGGAGTGGCTGCAATTTTTGATTTTGCTGGTGGCAGAGTTTGGATGCTTCCTGCTTATCACTGCTGGGACAGTCATTGTAGAAGCCGTGGAATGGTTCAGTGGTTGGATTGCAGAACTATAAAATTTTTATGCCGCCGATGTGCGGCATTTCCTTTTTGCCGGGAGGTGGTCAAACTGGCTGCAACACGATTGATTGCACTGCACAAAAACAAGGGAAAATCCGTTGCGGCCTGCCTGAAAAGCCGAACAGATTACGCCCAGAACCCGGACAAAACTCAGCAGGGCGAGCTGGTCAGCAGTTACGAATGCAGTCCCTTGACCGTGGATGAAGAATTTATGATCTCCAAACGCCAGTATGAACTGATGACTGGGCGCAGGCAGAAAAGTGATGTGATCGCATATCAGATTCGGCAGTCGTTCAAACCCGGAGAAATCACCGCCGAAGAAGCCAACAAGGTCGGTTATGAGCTTGCCGAGCGATTTTTGAAGGGTAAACACGCTTTTATCGTTGCTACCCACACCGACCGGGCACACGTCCACAACCACATTATTTACAATTCCACTGCCTTGGACGGAACCCGGAAATTCCGGGATTTTTTGTTATCTGGGCTTGCGGTGCAGCGACTGAGCGATTTGATTTGTCTGGAGCATCAGTTGTCCGTCATTGAAATCAAGCCGTACCGGGAGCGGCAAAAGCGCACCCTTTATCCCCCCAGAGAAAGCAATCGGGATAAGCTGTGTGCCATAATCGACAACATCCTGCTGAACGAGAAGCCCGAAGACTTTGAAGCCTTTCTTCAAAAGCTGGAACAGCAGGGCTATGAGATCAAACGAGGTAAGCACACTTCCGTCAAAGGCACTCGGCAGAAACGCTTTATCCGTTTTCGGACACTGGGCGCAGGGTACAGCGAAGATGAGATAAAGGCGGTCATTGCCAGAGAAGCCGAACATCGCCCACATCAAAAGCAGCCGCCGAAAGAGCAACCGTTCCACCTGTTGGTGGACATTCAGGCAAAACTCTCCGAGGGCAAGGGCGAAGGTTATGCACGGTGGGCGAAACGCTACAATCTGAAAGAGATGTCCAAGACCCTGATCTTTTTGCAGGAAAATAAAATCGGCAGCATTGAAGAAATGCAGGAGAGAGTAAATGCAACGACTGCACAGTATCACGAATTGGGCGATTCCATCAAGGCCGCAGAGCAACGTATGGCAGAGATTGCTGTCCTCCGAGCGCATATCGTCAACTACGCTAGGACACGACATGTGTATGATGCCTACCGTAAGGCTGGATACAGCAAAAAGTTTCTGGATGAACACCGGGAACAGATTACACTGCACCGGGCGGCAAAAGCAGCTTTTGATGAGGCCGGACTGAAAAAGCTGCCAAAGGTAAAGGAGCTGAATGTCGAATACGCTGAGTTGTTGGCAAAAAAGAAATCGGCATACCCTGAGTACCGCAAAGCGCGGGATGAGATGCAGGAACTGATGAAAGCTCAGAAGAATGTCGAGATGTTCTTCGCAGAAGAAAAGGTCTCCAAGGAAAAAGCGCAGACCCGCTAAACAGAAAACGCCGAGGATCCTTCCATTTTGGGGAGAGTCCTCGGCGTTCTTTTTCGTTATAGAAGCATTTGGCACAAATGCGCAGCCTGCATCCAGCGGATGCAGTACACAAAGGGTTTGGGACTATCCCAACAAGCATTTTGCAGAGCAAAAATGGCGTTTGTATATACGGACGCCCTGCTTGCTAGCTAGTGCATTGCTTGAACTGAACGCTCGTTATTAAAATTGCTGGATGCTCAACCGCACACGGCAATAATTTTTAACTAAAATCTTTGTCTAAGACTGTAAGCAGCGTTCTCTCTCAAGACCAGTTGGAAATTGTACTTGTTATCAGGCAGTAATCCTACGTGCCACACCTCTACCACAAACAAGTTCCCAACAATTTTTAGAGCAATCGCTAATGCAAATATCCCATCCATGGCGTTCTTTGCAACTTCCGTTATTGCAGATGCATTCATCGCAAAATGTACCGCAGGAAATATAAGTGTCATAAATAGGGTTGATTAAAAAGTCCATTTGAAACCATCCTCTTACATGGTGATTCGACGCGCTATGCCTCTGCCACAAACAAGATCCCAACAATTTCTAGAACAATTAGAAACGCATTTGCTAACACATATCGCAGGTCCCGTCTTTTCGAAGCAAGCTCCTGTATTACATGTACAATGATTGCAATAATTATCGCAATCGTCGATGCCACCGTCATCGCTAAACGGCATGACTAAAAAGTCCATAATTTGTGTTCCTCTTTTACATGGTGATTCTTCGTGCAACACCTCGTCCGCAGACTAACACAGTACAGTTTGAAAAACACTTTGAGACACAGATGGAAGTATATTTTTTACAATCGCTTCCGTGAGTTTCAGCCATATAACATGTGCAACTACTGGAGGTGTCAAAGGTCTCGGGAAAAGTGGGTAAAATTAAAAAGTCCATAAAATCCTCCTTGGGAAATAATTGAGTTCTAAGGGCTCCAACCTCAAAGCTCAAGTGTGAATGAAATTATAGGAGTGCATCCCTTCTTTCAAAAATTAAAGGGTTTATCATTGCGTTACTTATAAAGAGAAAACTCAATGATATTTCCAATACGCTCCGGACCGTTCTTTTGTTACAGTCAGTTTAGCTGGATCCTCAAACAAAAGCACATATTGTGCAAAATTCGTGTCGGAGATATCAGGGCTATCAGAGTAAAACTTGTTTGACTTCTCAATAGGTGGATTGGCGAGGACAGTGTTGTAAAGAATTGCATTGTTCGTAGTTGAGTTTCCTAGGGCACCGACTTCTAAGGATAAGACGCCATCGATAACAGTTAATGCTTCATGGAGAGGAGAAGCTAAACTCGAAAGCCGGGTCACAAAAGAGTTTTGTACACGATAGACCTTTCCGGAATAGTTGGATAGCAAAACGTGTGCCCCACCAAACTGTCCATAATATTTTGCATTCGGGTTTTGCTCATATTCCCACATGAAGTGTTCATACAGGCAATTCTCCCGATATAAATCATCGGGACCACCTAGTTGTTCCACTTCCTCTTTGAGCCTCAGTTTTTCTTGAGCTTCCGTCCAGCCTAAAATGGCACGGTCCAGAGGGATTATTTGATCGCCCAGTACGGCTTTGAGCTGTGCAGGATTTGTCTGATACAACTCGATCAACTGTGGAAAAAGTTCATCTTGAAAAGTTTGAAGCGCCAAGGAACTGAAAGAATTCAGCTCTTGGATCGAAGTCAAAAGAAATCGCATTTGCACATCGGTGTTGGAAAGATCACGATTCTTTAATAGATACTGACAAAGAGTTTGAATATTACCAATATCATCGGTGATGTCGATTCCGATGATTGAAATTTTATCAGCGTTTTCTTTGTTGTGATTCCAATCCGCTATCCATTGGAATAGCTCATAGTCTGCTTGGGATACCATACACCGATCAAGCCAGTCGGAAAAGAGGAGCTTTCCCTGCACGGTTTCATTACAAAGAAAAGCGGTAGCGTATCCGGATTCCTCCACGAAAACACGTACACCTTTTTCTTTCACAAGGTACTCGAACAGAACGTTGCGGAACTTTTGATATTCAACCTTTCTATGGGCTTCACCAAAGATATAGACTTGAGCGTCATCATAGCGGAGCATTTTAGAAAGCCCGGAACCGGTGGAAAGATCAATGACTTGAGATTTACATGGATAAAATTCAAATGCAAGAGCTAAAATGATGACAAGGGTAACTACAAAAATGAGAAACTTCTTGCGCAAAATACTCCATCCCCTCCATCCTGTATAAAAATTAGAGACAGATGATTTCATCACAGCAATTGACAAAGATAGGATTGTGCGAAACTAATAGAATGGTTTTTTTCGACTTGAGTTGCTGTAAGTGCTTGACGAGCTGTAAGCAACTTTCCTGATCGAGGGATGCATCGGGTTCATCAAGGATTAGAAAATCAGAATCCTTTAGAAACGATCTTAACAAACAGATTTTTCGGGCTTCACCACCAGATAATGAGCTTGAAGCTATGAAGTCTGAGGGGTTCAATGTTTTGGCATTCAGAAGATGAATTATCCTATCTGCATTGATTTTCGAGGGGAAATTACCTTCTGGCAAAAAAAGAAGATTGTCTTGATAGGTGGCAGGAACAATCGTGCTTTCTTGGCTTACATAAGAAATTTTCTCCCGGAGCCAATGAATATCAATATCGTGGATATCAATACCGTTGAAAGAAATCATGTCGCGAGGGATGATGTCATTGTACAAGCCAAGTAAAATGTTGATAAAAGTTGTTTTTCCAGCACCGTTCTTTCCGGACAAGCCATAAATTTTACCGGGTTGAAGCGAAAATGACACATTTTCATATAAAAAACGATTTTCATCAGAAAATGTAAAGGATAAATTCTTGCAGCTGACGGAAAGAGGTGGCGAAAAACTTTTTGTGTCCAGAAGGTTCTTTACTTTTTGAAAGGATATCATGTATTCGTTGGCTGGAAACACGGGCGTTTTGATAACTTGAACCAAGATTTAAAAAGTAAAGTATTCCATTTTGAACTTGGGAAAAGTATGTGGAAAAGGTGATTAACAGTCCGATTGTGATTTTATCATTATAGACACACTGAGCGCCGACAATGAGAAGGATGAGTTGAGAGAGCAACGAAATGCTGCTTTGAAGTACCGAAATTAGATATTGGAGATAGGAATCGTTGACTTTGGCGGAAGTGAATTTAGCAAAAGAATCATCGACTCGTTTTCGAAAGGAGCTTTCAATAGAATTGGTTTTAATGAAATAGATAAACTCGAGCTGTTCGAACAACTTTGCGAAGAAGTTGCTTTCGCAAATCCGCAAATTCTTCCGAGTTGCATACAACTTCTTCTTTAAAACAAGGTAAAGAAGGGTGTACAAAATCGAAGAAATTACGATGATTAAGGACATTTCGATGTTCAATGAAAAACAGAGGAAAAGAATACAAAGAACATTGAGAATCTTCGTTGTAACAGTTAAGACTAAATCAATACAAAAAGCAATGATAGTATTCGTATCTTGGTTGACGGCTTGATTCAGCGCAGAAAGGTTTTGACTTTGGATATAAGAGTAAGGGAGATCTTGTATATGGAAAATGACATCGCAATTGAATTCTTTTCCCATAGAGAGTTCTATCTTTAGCTTCAAAACACTGCTAAAAACACCCATCGCGTGTGAAAGCAGAAAAAGAAGGAGAAGAACCTTACATTTGTGAAGAATAGGGAAAAGTGAATGACCGGATGAAATATCAGTGATGATATTTCCGGTTATGTAGGGAGAAACGATAGATACAGCAGTACCCAAAATGCTCAAGAGCACTAGTACTACAAGAACGTGACAATGCGCACGAAAATACTTTTCACACTGCTTGAACATTTTCGTTTTCCTTGCTGCGTGCCTTGATGACATTATCCGCCGTTATAAGCAGAAATTCTTCAAGGTGATCCTTGAATTCACTGCACCTGTCGGGCAACGATTGTACACGGCGATGTGGGCAACCACCCATGCAAATCGGAAGAACGGCACAGTCGCTACAGTCCGGATCATCAACAGCAGAGTACTGAATATAGGAGAACAGAGTGCTATTATACTCAATATTCGTGTTGATGTTGCCAACAGCTCGCTCAATATGACCAATGTCATCCCAGCATTTATAGAGAGAACCATCGGAGTCGATGACGAACACATTGTTGGAATCTGCACCACAGTAACATCTGACAGGTGTGGGATAAAAATTATTCCGTTGCAGATTTGCAGTTTCACCGTTGATCATTTTAATTCTGGCTTCAACGAATTCATCGGTGTTTAAGCACATAGAGGTGGTCGGATCTTCTTTACCAGTGCTGGTGATTTTTCCGAGGTATGGGAAAACCTTTTCACTCAAACCATTATCTTTTACCCACTCGAAAATTTCATGAACTTGATCGACATTGTGCCTGCCGGTATTGATGCGGAGAGATACCGATGGAATCACATCTTTGACATCAATCAAATTTTGAGTAATAACGTCGTAAGTGCCGCCACCATTAGCTAAAGGACGGCTGCAATCATGAATTTCCTTTCGACCATCCAAAGTGACTTGATATTGGTTTACATAAAGGGTATTCAGCTTTTCAACAACTGCGCAATTCAGCAAATAGCCGTTCGTTACAATTGTCGCACCGTAGGCAATGTCATTCTTCTTGCAGATGTCGATGAATTTTAAGGAAAGGCTTTCAATAATATCAAGTGCAAGGAGAGGCTCTCCACCATACCATGTTACTGTGAAACTCTCAAGATGAGGAGCTTCAGATTCAACAAATTTAACGATGGCCTCTTGAGTGGCTTCGGACATGGTAGATGCGCGAAGTACTGATCTTTCGTAGCAGTACACACACCGGAAATTGCAATTTGATGTGGCGGCAATTACTAGTGATAGATGTGAACGACTGTACCGAGAGCAAAGCTGCTCATACTTCAAAATAGCTTTTTCGTCAATGGAATCATCGATGAGAAATCCACCGGTTTTCAAGTCGTTCAAAAACGCCTCATCCGGGATTTCTTCGTGAGTCTGGCAATAATTTTCATACTGTTCGACTTTAGAACAATCAACGAGCGCAAGTGCGAGCGATTTTGCGTTGAACATCAATTTCTGTGAAGGATTGCTTGGAAAATCATAGATGCTGTTATATTGCGATACTTTCATAACTATACTCCTTGATATTTTATAATGCGCGAAGGTGGTTTTGTTCTACTCCCTTACCACAAGAAAGTCTACACTATGGTAACGAAAAACGGATTTTCTGTCATGAAAAGGCAACAAAAAAGGCATTGAGCCAGTAACTGAAAACTGGCTCAATGCCTTTCAACTAAGAAAAAGCTTTTATGATATCATGAAGGATTTTCGTTTGCTGTGGTGAAAAATCTTTCCCGCGCTGACTTGGCGCTAAGAATTCCCTGCGTAAATCCTCCAAAATGATTTTCTGCGCAGGTTCAAGACCTGACAATGAAAGTGAATCGCTTTTTTCAAGACCAAGAAGTTCATCAGCAGAAATACCAAATAACATAGCAATGCTAGAAAGTACATCCAACGGGATTGCATGAGCATCGCTTTCATACCCGCTGATTGTTGAAACAGCTTTGTTCAATCGTTTGGCCAAGTCAGCTTGTGTCCAATTGCGGCTTTCGCGCAACGATTTGAGTTTTTCACCGAGATAATATTCCACTTTCGTCCACTCCTATCATTATAGAGTGTACTATTTGCGGTTTCGATATAATTGTATTATAATATTGTAAAAGTTCGATTATCTCGAAATACAATTGACTTTTAGAAAGGGCTGCATTATCTTGAGTGGCAAAAAGCTGGTCAGATTCTCTTGGAGGAAATTTGAAATGAATTTTTTGGTCTGTGATGATGAGATAAAGATTGTCGAGCAGGTATCGACCTTACTTCAAGAACATTGTATGGAAAACGGAATCCATGCGCAAATCCATGCATTTGATGATCCGTGCGCGATTAAAGACTATGATTTGTACGATATTGCATTTCTGGATATCGACATGGAGAAGCTAAATGGCATTAATCTGGCAAGAAAACTTCGGCAAGAAAATCCAGGAATCGTTATCATTTTTCTGACGAACTTCATCCAGTATGCGCCGGAAGGGTTTGAGGTACAGGCGTTTAGGTATCTTTTGAAAAGTGACATGCAGGAAAGACTGGTATCCTATTTTGAGGACGCAGTCAGGGAAGTGGTTCGGGAAAAACAAATCATTACGATCTCTGTCAATGCGGAATTGATCGATATCCCAGTGAGCCATATTCTGTATCTGGAATCAAACCTGCGAGTTGTTACGATGCATCTGATCAACGATGACCGAGAGGAATATCGATTTTATGGTAATATGACAGATTTGTCAGAAAAGCTGGAGGCTCTTGGATTCCTGCGAGTCCAAAAGTCCTTTTTGGTAAACATGGAGTATATAGAACAGCTCCAATACGAAAAAGTGAGCTTGTACGGTGGAATCGTTCTGCCTTCCAGTGCTAAAAATCACAAGACATTGAAACAGCAGTACCTGAAGTGGAGAGGGAAAATCGATGGGCGATTTTTTGAGCATTCTTTATACCGTAGTTGATACGCTTTCGCTTATATTCTTTCTGGATGCGTTTGCCACCCGACGCTGGGATAATTGGAAATTCAAACTGGGCGTTGGGTGTTTTATTGCGCTGCTTTGTTGGGTGCTGCAGGTTCCGTTTGTATTCTTCGGGCGAGATCCGGCCATCAAAATCGGCATGATCATTTTGGCGTACACAATAAGCGCAAGGGTATTATACAAAGAGATTTCCAATTCCATGCTGTTGCTTTTGGTTTGCATAGAGTACCTTGTGACCTATTACCTGTCTTTTGGCCTTGGTATGATGGGCGCTTTCATCTGTGGGATGGACGGAGAGGCTTTTCGCTCAAACTTTCCACTTGCGATGGTCTATGGAGGAATCAATTATTCGGCAGAACTTTTTCTAACATATACATTCCGAAAGGTCATGAGGCAAAGAAGGCTTTCGAAGAAGTCCAACAACCTGACTAGCGTACGATCATTGCTCTACTTTTTGTTTCCGAGTACATCGTTTGTGATGCTTGTACTTTTGCTGTACATGACAACTGGAAAGGACGCAAGCGAAGCGGTGGTCGCTGCTGCATGTGGGTCGATTTTTGCGGCCAATGTGGCGGTTCTGTATCTTTTGGAACGGATGGAAAAGACGGCTGAAAATCAGGAAAGAGTTTTGGCACTGGAACAACAGCTCCAGTTTCAGGCTAAAAATATGGAAGCGGCAAGTCAGCTCTATACGGCTCAACGCCATAAGGTGCACGACTTTCGGCACAACTCAACATACTTCAAGGTCTTTTGCAAAATCAGGAGTACGATGCGGCAGAGCAATATCTGAATTCTGTGACTAAAGAACAAACAGATCGATTGTTCTTGGTCAATTCTCATCATTCGATTTTGGATGCGCTGTTCAATACGAAAGCAACCGAAGCAATCCGGAAGGGAATCGACATCGACTTTAAGCTGAATGATCTATCGACGCTTCCGTTTGACGTGTCCGATATGGTCGTTTTGTTCTCCAACCTGCTGGATAATGCAATTGAAGCATGTGAAAAAGTCGATGGTAATAGAGTGATTCGGGTCTCAGTTGTGTTAAAACGAAGCCTTTTGTTTTCCATCCGAAATACGACACTTCCGGTCAAGATAAAAAATGACACGATCCAGACAACGAAACCGAATGCAAGTCTTCATGGATTTGGACTTTCCAATATAAAACTTATTCTAAATAAATATCATGCAGACTTTGTCATGGACTACACAGATGGATGGTTTCAATTTACCGGAGAAATTGAAACATAGCCTATTTTGTGACATCGAAACCCGATTTTGTTACAAAATCATGGACGTAGAGAAGAATATCGTGTTTAAAACAAGTAAAAATGCTCTCGATGGTAGGAATCTCCAATGGATGAAGTTGCAAAAAAAAATCGCAGATTTTTGTGTAAAGAACGAGCTTGTCGAACAGGGAATGTTTGAGTGGTGTGTGTACAGCATTGAAAAAAACTAGTGACATTTTCCACATGGGTAGTATTGATTTCGATTGGTACTCGGTTGTTTGGATTCCGATGTACACTATGTTTTACTCTTGGATTTCTTGTACTACGCCGCAGGACAAATGGGTATCATGCGAAAACATATATTAAGTGTCTAATTGTATCTCTTTTTATCGAATGCGGTTCTATATTTGTAGTACAAAATATATCCATGGAAAGACTTGTATTCATCATTATTTTCTCAAATCTGACAATTTTCAAGTTTGCTCCTGTCAACAACGAACAAATCCATTTGACAGTAGACGAAATGAACGCAATGAAAAAGGAAATACGCAAGGTTCTCATCGGAATGGATATTCTATGCTTGCTGTGCATTTTTTGTCACACTAGAACAATGGGAAATGGATTAGTCGCTGCACTAGCAGCAGATGCAATAACACTAGTTGCGGCGGATTTACACAAAACCAAGGAACGGTGATTTTATGAAGTACAATACCAAAAAAGCAATTCAGACGACAATCAATGTTATGATTAGGCGAGATATGGAGGGATGGCCTCCAGACTGTATCGGCTGGACATATCAGCCGATACGTCCAGTTCCGCTGCAGAAAGAAGAAAATATACTCTACAAGAAAGTAGAAAAAACAAGTACGATTCCCTAAAGAGTTGGACGGAGTCTTCTTACTTCAACGCTAGAGCACCATTTCGTGAGCCAACACATTATTTCTTTCATCATGGATAGCAACAGGGATTTTCCCTTTTACTATCATGGAGGATTGCACCGTGCATTCTCCATGCTCCGCCCCATAACATTGCCATAATCGACAAAGGAAAGGACGAAGAAAAACTATGAAAAGAAGATTGATTGAGTACGAATCCAGTCCCGGCGAGCAACCGACCCGCCGCGAACGAATGTCTGCCTGCGCTCTGACCCCTTGGTGTGGCGATTGGTTGCTGCGCCGTTTGGTCGGAGGGCTGGCTTATGTACTTTGATGCTCACGCCACCGGAAAACGTATCCAAAAGGCCCGCAAAGCCCACGGGCTTACGCAAGAACAGTTTGCCATAAAGCTGAACATCAGTGACCGCCATTTGGGAAGAATCGAGAGGGGAGAATGTGCCGCTTCGATAGACCTGCTGGTAGAAGTGGCAGTATCTTTGAAAACCACACTGGACTTTTTGATTTGCGGCGTGACAGAAACTCCACGGGAAAGGGAGTTGAGCGCATTAATTGAAAAGCAACATCAGAACATCCAGAAATTCAAGATGACTATAAATAGTCTAATGGAAGAACTGGAGACATAAGCATTTTCCAGAGGAGTCGAGAAGCAATTCTCGACTCCTTTTTTGCGCGAAACATCTAACGTGCCTACGAAAAACAGGACATAGTATGTCCGTTTTTTTACAAAATAAAATGAAAAAAGCCTCAAAATAGGACGTACTGTGTCCTAAGAATGCGTTCGGTTTTCAGGTACACTATGGTCACAGCAAGGGTGACACCCCAGACGGGAAGGAACCCAAAGCTGGAAGCCGTACCTTGAAAATTGAATATCATTCCCTCGGACAAAATAATGAAACTTCCGTAACTCGCGGCCCGGTCATAAAGAAGACGGGGTGGCTGAAGAAGCCAATGTGGAGTGGGGTGCAAGTCCCCACTTACCGAGGTGTATTCCAAATCCAACGGGGGGTCGAGGACAAATAGGTTGGAAAAACCTAAAGTAAAACTTCAAAGCCCACCACCGGGATTCTTCTGAACCACGGCAGTGGGCTTTTTCCATATCGAACACTCACCCATACGAAACGGAGGTAATGATTATGAGCCGTAATTTTACTCGCAAGCCCGATGAATCGACCCTGACCACCCTCTGCCCGCACTGCCTGAGTGCTTTCCGCAATGCGTGCCGGCATCCGTGTCCACCGTGCTGACCCCTACCAGCTCACCAAGGAACCCTGCACCTACTGCCAGACCCGTTTTGGCTACGACTACTACATCCAGCCCGCCAGCCCGAAAGCTACCTATTTTAAGAAAGGCCGGTTCGATGATGAAATTGACTGCGCTTAAGATTGACCCGGAGTTTCAGGGCAAGATCCCGCCGCTGAACGCCGAGGAGGAGCACATCTTAGAGCAGAACATGATTCAGGAGCGGCGGCTTTTGAACCCTCTTATCATCTGGAACGGCTACATACTGGATGGACATTCCCGGTATCGGATTCTCAAAAATCACCCGGAGATTGCTTTTGAGGTGAAAGAAATCCAGTTCCTGACCGCTACGCTGCTCTGGCATGGATTTGTCAAAATCAGTTGGGGCGCAGAAACCTTGACCCGGAACGTCGGAAATTCTTGATGGGGAAAACCTACGAAAATGAAAAACTTTCTGTGGGTGGGTCAACACATAGAGAACATGATGAATCTGGAAGATTCACCTCATGTGCTCAAAATGATCACATGAGGTCAACCGAAGGACGCACCTGTGAACGCATTGCTGCCAAAAACGGTGTTACTCCAATATTTGTTCGTCGAGCAGAAAAGTACGCCAAAGGCGTTGATGCAGCAGAGGCTGCTGTTCCCGGTGCAATGGAGGAAATATTGTCGGGGCATATCAAGCGACCGATGCTGAGATCACCGCTCTGGCCAAAATGCCAAAAGAAGAAATCCCGGCAATCATCGAAGAACTGCGCAAACCCAAACAGGAGCGGCAGGCAAAAAGCAAACCACCGAAGCCCGAAAAAATCGATGCCGATAATGTGCCTGTATCCAGCAAAGTCCATACCGAGGGCGAGATCACCCCCGTAAGCAATTCGCCCCCGGATTTCAAAAGGAGTATCCAAGGTCACAAACGCTGTCTTACAGACGAAGATCGAAAACGACTTCAGCAATCCATTGACAACCGCCACCATAAAATGACCGTTGCGAACGGCTCGATTATGATGTGCGAAGTTCAGGCGCAAAGGAGGATTTCGTTCGCCGCTGGAATCTCGTATTCAAAGACTACCCTGATGTTTTTGAGGACAACGACTGCAGAAGTGCCATTCTTTCTTTGGTTGATGACACTTCTGCCTATCTTCAGACGATAAAGGAGAGAGTGCTATGATGATTTCTAATCTGAACCTTGCCAAGCTGCCCGAATGTGTTTGCGAGATGCGCTACATCGACAGCGCACTCTTGACCCCCTGCGCTGAATATCAGCGTGTCCTGCGCACCAGAAAAGTGGCGGAGATTTCTGCTACCTTTTCGGAGTACGTTGCCAACGAGCCGAAGGTCAGCTACCGTGATGGCCGTTACCATGTTTTTGACGGCCAGAACACCATCGAAGCGCGTGTCGCCTGCAACGGAGGTCGTGACCTCCCGATTCTCTGCAAGGTCTTTCACGGCCTTTCCAAAAAGGATGAAGCCCTTTTGTTTGCTGTTCAGACGGGCATTTCCACTGATTTGACCGCAGGCGAACGTCTCCGTGCCGACATTGTTGCAGAAGATGAGGATGCCTGTGCATTCGTTGCAGCCACCGAAGCAGCTGGTGCTACTTTTGCACTGGATGGCATCCGGGCCGAGTGGAAAATCTACTGCATCCGTTCTGCCTATTATATTTACAAGAACTACGGTTCTGACATCTATCAGGAAGCCCTGAAAATCATCGTGGAGGCATGGTGGGGCGATTCCGATTCGTTTCTGTCCGGCATCCTCCATGGCGTTACCCGCTTTGTGGCAATGTACCGCGATGAATACAGCCGGGAACGGCTGATTATGCGGCTTGGTTCCGTCCACCCCAAGACCATCACCAAAATTGCACGAAAGGACACCGGCAATATCGCAGACCGCCACATGAAGCAGATTCTGGAAATCTACAACGGCTCCAGCCGTTCTTTGAGCCTTCCTGTCAAGCGTTAATCTTCTCTGCCTTTATCGGCATACTCCTTTCCCTGCACAAGCCGCTTCAGGGGTGTGGCGGCTTGTGCTACATATTGTAAAGGGGGCTTGATCGTATCATACCAAAAGAATGGAAATATCTCCGAGGGGACATTTACTATGCAGACATGGAGCCGCACATCGGCTCCGAGCAGGGTGGCACCCGCCCTGTGGTGGTTCTGCAAAACGATGTAGGAAACCGCTATGCGCCTACCCTTATTGTGGCGACAGTGACTTCCCGCACCGAGAAAAAGAAATACCAGCCCACACACGTTCTGATAGCCCACAATACAGCCTTCGAGAAGCCGTCTGTGGTTCAGTTGGAACAAATCTTCACGATAGACAAAAGCCGCATACAGCGTTTCCTGGGGCGGCTTACGCAGGATGAAATGCAGGAGATCGAGAAGGGCGTTGTTTCAAGTCTTGATCTCGCTGAAATCCTATCATAAAGTTATGCTCTACACTCCATTATAGAAAGGGGGAATCTGCTTGGGCGAAGAAACTCTGAATCCCCGTGATGCGTACCGTGTGATGCTCCGGGATTACCCGGATGTGCTGAACATCGACCAGATGTGCGAGATATTGAGCGTCAGCACAAAAACCGGGTATGCACTTTTGAAAAAGGGGAGCATCCAGCATTTGAAGGTCGGACGCTCCTACCGCATCCCCAAGGCACATCTCTTGACTTATCTTATCGGATTCGCACCCGGTCACACCATCCGGGCGTGACATCCTTGCATTCTCTCCTGCCGTTGGGTACACTGATGGTGTCAGCGGCAGAAGTTACATATTCAGGTAGATGCAAAGACAGGAGGAAACACTATGGTAGCAGGGCATCTGCAAGAAAAAAACGACTTCTACTACATCGTTCTGAGTTACAAGGACGCAGACGGAAAGCGAAAGACCAAGTGGGAAGCCACCGGTCTGTCCGTCAAGAGGAACAAGAAGAAAGCCGAGGCTCTTTTGCTGGAACGTCGGAGGAACTTCATAGTTCCCACCGCACCTGCGGAGATCCGCTTAGACGATGACATTCTCTTTTCGGACTTCATGCTGAAATGGCTGGAAGTCACGAAAAGCTCTGTCCAAATCACGACCTATGCCAGCTATCAAGGAATGGTGGAGCGCATCATCGCTCCCTATTTCCGCAAGCGCGGCATCAAGCTGGTAGACCTGAAAGCCACCGATTTGCAGGATTTCTATACCAAACAGCTTGAACGGGTCAAGGCAAATTCGGTGATTCATTACCATGCAAACATCCACAAGGCACTGAAGTATGCGGTCAAGATCGACCTGATCCCCACCAATCCGGCAGATAAGGTCGAGCGTCCGAAGAAGAATGCGTTCAAGGGCAGCTATTACAGTGCCGAAGAGATCCATGCTTTGACGGAGGTCGCAGAGGGCACCAAACTGGAGATCCCGGTTCTGCTGGCATCCTTCTACGGCCTGCGCCGCAGCGAGGTGCTGGGTCTGAAATGGGATGCCATCGACTTTGAAGCCAACACGTTGGAGATCAAGCACATCGTCACGCAGGCATCCATCGACGGCAAAAAGGTTCTGGTGCAGGCTGACCGTGCAAAAACGAAGTCCAGCCTGCGGACGCTGCCCCTTGTGCCGCCCATCCGTGACCGCCTGCTGATGCTGAAAGGTCAGCAGGACACCTACCGCCGCCTGTGCGGTAAAAGCTACAACCGGGAGTATCTGGGCTATCTGTGTGTGGACGAGATCGGGAACATCATCCGCCCCAACTACGTTTCCGAGCAGTTCCCGAAGCTGTTGGAGAAAAACGGGCTGCGTCCTATCCGATTCCACGACCTGCGTCATAGCTGCGCCAGCCTTCTTCTGGCAAACGGCGTTCCCATGAAGCAGATTCAGGAATGGCTGGGGCACAGCGACTTCTCCACCACCGCCAACATTTACGCCCACCTCGATTACGCTTCCAAGCTCTCGTCTGCACAGGCGATGCTGGAGGGGCTGGGCTATGGCAATGCGTCAGCATGATGCCATACGCCCCAAAGACAGGTGGACGGGCGATGTTCCGGCAAAAAAGAATGGACAGACGAATAAAATTCATCTGTCCATTCGATTTGGCGGAGCATCAGGGAGTCGAACCCTGGCACCGGTCTCCCGGCCTATCGCATTTCGAGTGCGACCTCTTACGACCACTTGAGTAATGCTCCACATATTAAATTTTAGAATGCTCCGTGCATTCTGGGAAAACTTTGGAGAGAATTTCAGGAGAGAACGACCGAAAAACGTTCGCTCTCGAAGTCGGAAAACCCGCATGAAACCTAGCAAAACCGGAAAACCACTTCCAAAAAGCCAGTTGGATTTCGAGTCGTTCTCGTTACGACCGCTTCGATACATCTCCATAATAAACCTTATACAGTATAACAAAAAAGCCTGCTGCCGTCAACACTTTTCTCCAAGTGCCTCGCAAAGCGCGGTGCAGCGCCGGGTGCTGTGCCTGAATCATCCGCACACAGTACAAAACGGCCTGCACACAAAAACAGACCGCCGCACAAAGTCTTGTGCAGCAGCCTGCGGTCATAGTTCAGATATGATATGCTCAGTTCTTGCTGGTGCTCTGATTTGCGATGAACTCTTCGTACACTTCCTTGGTGATCTCCCAAGTCATGGAATACTCGGAGTTCTCGCGGATGGGCATAAACTTGAACACCACGGTCTGACCTTCTTCCAGAGTGGGGAAGTGGTCGGCGGCCAGATGGATGGTGATGGGCTTTTTCTGTTGGATCAGGCTGTTCTCAGCGTCTAGAATGCGCACGCCGCCCCAGTTATCGCTGAAGTAGACCGGCTTGTCCTCGGTGCCCTTGACGGCAACAGAGAAGCGGTAGGGATCCAGCGGGATGGGGTTTGCACGGGCAGACTCAATGTCCACCTCCAGAGTGCAGGTGCCGCCGGCGATCTTCATGGTCTTCAGGCCGGCAATGACCTGCAGCTCGCTGGTGATCGCACTGGGCAGTTTTTTGCTCACCGGGTTTTGGGGGTCCTGATATTCACAGCCGCCCAGCAGACTGGCACCGGCTACAGCCACTGCGGTGGCTGCCGAATACTTCAGGAATGCGCGGCGGGAAAATGTATAAGACATGGCTTATTCCTCCGTTTTTACCAGAATGTTAGGGCTCAGGTCGTAGACTTCAAAGCGTCTGCGGTCAGTTCCCAGTTCGCGTTGAACTCACTGTACTCCAGATCGGGATAGAAGGTAAGGGTCACCGGACCGTCCGTCCGTGCATTCAGACCCTTTGCGGTCACATAATAAGTAACGGTCTCGCCCTTTTTGACCTGATGGCTCAGCGCATCCGGCTGGTCACCTGCAGCTTGTCGTTCTGGTAGGCCAGATATCCGTCTGCCTTCACGGCAAAGTTTGCTCTGGTCACGTCCAGCGCATTATTGCGGCCGTTTTTCACCACCAACTTAAAGGTGGTGAAAGTTGCAGTGCATTCTACCTGCTCCAGCGTGGATACGACCTTCAGCACCTTGTTGCTGGTGCCAACGGCGTGCTGTACCGGGGCATACCCGGAGCAGCCGGTCAGCAGGCTGCTGCCCGCCACAGCCACAGCGGTGAGGGCGGTATATTTCAGGAAAGAGCGGCGGGAAAATTCCCCAGTCATATTCGTTCCTCCTTTGGGACACATCAATAATACAGATTCTGCCATAGGGCACTACCTATACAATAGGCGAAACAGAGAAAAATGTCAATGATTTTCCGCAAAACAAATGTGAAGATTTTGTGGCAGCATCGCGCATTTTAGACGAAGCTTAAGTGATTTTTCTGGTGATTTTGTCAGCTGCGGATCACGTCAGAGGCATTCATGACGAAGGTCAGGCTCTTACCCTCCAGGAAGGTGGGCACATAAGTGACCTTCAGCTGCTTCCAGTCCTTGGGCACCATGAGCATCAGCACGATGTAGGCGCTGCCCTGCGGGGGCAGGCTCTCCACATCGGAAAAGCTCTGGGAATTGGCGTTATACAACGAGATATTGGCGCAGCAGGCTGCGGGCTGGCCATCGCAGACGGCGGTAAAGTCCGGGGTAGCGGCGGCCATGGCCTGAAAGTTTGCGTCCACGTTCTCCAGCGGGGGCACGGGGTAGGCCTCGTTGATGGCGTCAATGCCCTGTGCGCCGATGGCGTAGCTCTCGGTCTTGCTGCGGTTGACGGTGGTCACCCGCACGCCCAGATACTCGTAGCCTGCCGGCTGTACAGGTCCTGCGTCAGGTGGAACACGCTGGTCAGCTGCACGCCCAAGCCGTTCCAGTTGCGGACGGTATCGCCCACCTTGACCTCTACCACGGTGTCGTTGCCGTTGGACTTGCAGCCGCCAAGCAGGCTGGCTGCGCCCAGTACGGCGGCAGATGCACCGGTGCACTTGAGGAAGCTGCGGCGGGAAATGACAGTAGACATAAGGTATATCCTCCTTGAAGGGTCAGTTTCTTTTTCTTCTTTCTCTGGTTATACCGTTTCCGGCGCACAGATGCAAGAGTCCGGCTGATTATTTACAACAATTTCACAAGCCGGTCACTCTTGCGGCGAAAGCCCTTGACGTGGGTCTCGCTGGTCTTGACCAGATTTAACAGACTGGGCGTGTACAGCGGAAATTCCCGCGTCAGGCTCTCGGTGGTCATGGCAAGGCAGGCGGGGTCCTTGACGCCCTCGCCGCCGTTCACATCCTGCCCGTCCAGCAGCGCCTCCACGTTGGCTTCCGCCATCCGCATCACCGCATCGGAATAGCCGTGCCAGCGGTGGGGCTCAATGCTGAACATGCTGGAGGCGTTGTGCGGCTCCGCAGAGTAGAGCAGCCGGAACATCTTGGCCACCGCCATCATCAGGTAGGCGCTCACCTCGGTGGTCAACGCCTTGCTGTGGCACTGGCCGATCTTGGCGTAGAGCACGTTCAGGCTGTTAGAGATAAGTTTTTTGTTCATGGTGGGCAGCACGCTGCGTGGTAGACGTTGTCCTTCATCTTTTCGGGGTTGGCAGATCCTCGGCAGAGAGCATCATGCCGTTGCGCTCGGCGCTGCGCCCCAGCAGATAATCGCAGGAAACATTATAGTAATCTGCCACCCGCACCACAAAGTCCAATCCGCACTCGCGGATGCCTTTTTCGTAGTGGGACAGCAACGCCTGAGAGACCCCAGATCCTCTGCCGCCTGCTTTTGGGTGATGCCGCGCTCCTTGCGCAGCAGCTTGATGATACGATTGAACTCCATGGTGTGCTCTCCTCAATGTCCGCAGGATCTGTTTTTTGGTAACATCCTTGTTTTTGGTTTACAACAGGTTGATTATACACATTGGAAAACGACTTGTAAAGCAAGAAAAATGCCGATATTTTTCGTCTTTTTTCGTCATTATTGTCAAAAGTCTTGCCGGAGACCCCACATCTATGCTAAACTATGGGTATTAACACATAGATTTTGTGTTTCCGCTGCGGCAAAAAAACGACAGGCGTAGTGAAAGCAGGTCTTTTTCGAAACAAAATTTTTTCAAAGAGGTGGTTCCATCTTTCTGCAGTTTGTGCTATAATCTCTTTTTGGCGACTGTTCTTGACCGGCGCACAAATCTGCAAAGGACAAGGCAGACGCTATAAAAGGTAATATACCAAGAATAAGAAAGAGGAAACTTCATCATGAAACTCGAGCGCAAAGTCCGTCTGTGCAGCGCTGCCGCTGCCGTCCTGATCGCCGCCATCGCCCTGACCGGCTGCGGCGGTTCCAAGTCCACTGCTTCTTCCGCAGCCGCTTCTTCTGTGGCTGCTTCCACCGCTGCTGCCACCAACAACAGCTGCGGCGAGGGTGTGACCTGGGCACTGGCTGACGGCACCCTGACCATCAGCGGCACCGGCCGTATGACCAACTTCACCAAGGACGCTCCGGCTCCCTGGCTGATCAGGCCGACCAGATCACCACCGTTGAGGTGGAGGGCACCGTTACCAGCGTGGGTGCTACCGCCTTCAAGGACTGCACTGCCCTGACCACCGTGAACATCGCCGACGGTGTAGAGTACATCGAGGCCGGCGCTTTCAACGGCTGCACCGCCCTGACCGAGGTCAACATCCCCCTGAGCGTGGGCTACATCAAGACCGGCGCATTCAAGGACTGCAACGCCCTGACCAGCGTGACCATCCGCGACAACTGCCGTCTGGACATGAACGTGTTCCCCGATACCGTGGAGGTCAACTACGCCGAGGGCTAAGCCCCATCCGTAATTTTAAACCAAAAGAGGTGTGATCCATGAAAACCTTCAAGCTTCATCTCATCCGCCACGGCATAACCGCGGGCAACCTGCAGGGCCTGTACATCGGCAGCGGCACCGACCTGCCCCTGTGCGACGAGGGCCGTGCGCAGCTTGCCGAGCTGAAAGAGCGGTTCGTCTACCCGCAGGTAGATACTGTTTTCTCCTCCCCCTGCTGCGTGCGGTGGAGACCGCCAACATCCTGTTCCCCGGGGCTGCCCACCAGTTACGGTGCACGACCTACGGGAGGCCGGTTTTGGCAAGTTTGAGGGCAGACCCGTAAAGGAGCTCGTGCACGACGAGGACTTTAAAAAGTGGATCACCCCGGGCTCCGGCTATCTGCCGGAGGGCGCAGAGCCCACCGAGCAGTTCCATGCCCGCTGCGCCGATAGTCTGATGAAGCTGTTTGAGTACATGATCCGTATGGACGTTACCGAGGCCGCCTGCGTGACCCACGGCGGCGTGATCATGAGCATGCTCAGCCAGCGTGCCGTGCCCACCCGCGCCCCGAGCAGTGGATGGCAGACCCGGGCTGCGGCTACACCGTGCAGACCGATGTGCAGCTGTGGATGCGGGACAAGCTGGTGGAGGCTATCGACATCGTACCCTTCGCTACGCCGACACCCTGCAGGGGCAGGCCGAAGCCGAGGAAAACGAGGCCTACGAATAAACAAAGGGTTACAGTTTCCCACTGCCCCTTGACAGAACGCGCTGAATCCTTTATTGTTAAAGGGTAGTGTATTGTATCGTATACAGGAGGAACGCTGTCATGTCCCAATCCATCTCCCGCCGGTCATTCCTGAAATGTGCCGGTTCCGGTGCGGTCAGCCTTGCGGCTGCGCTGCTTACCGGGGTCTGTGCTGCGGCGCAGCAGCCGTGTCTTC
>ENA-OQHY01000435-OQHY01000435.1-human-gut-metagenome-genome-assembly--contig:-NODE-435-length-23805-cov-3.998480_pt1 | contig 23805 bp, 24 predicted proteins | sample MGYA00242570_ERZ504733 | MGnify/ENA primary metagenome ERZ504733 (study PRJEB26092, sample SAMD00036219) | human gut metagenome | host: Homo sapiens | study: EMG produced TPA metagenomics assembly of... | reverse complement strand
CAAGCTCCAGTGCATTGTCACACTGTCTCTGCATTCGAAGTCCCAGGGTTTCCAGTCCCAGGTTATTAAGGAAAGCATTCTGCGGAGCAAGACACGCGCCAGTGTTCCGGAAAAGTCCGTTTCTAAGCTTGGCGATGTATGCAAATGGTCCGAATTTCCGGTATGGAGCAAGTCCCGGATATCGGTCAGGGTCCCATTTCAGCCCCTTACCACAGACAAGAATACCGCTGATGGCATCGCTGCTTCCATTGATATATTTGGAAGAGGAATGAACCACAATGTCAGCTCCAAGCTTCAGTGGCTGGATCAGATACGGGGTTGCCACCGTGTTGTCTACGATCAGCGGTACGTCATGCTTATGTGCCACTTCCGCAACTGCCTGGATATCGGTAACATCTAGCTTGGGGTTGCCAATGGTCTCCGCAAAAACAAGTCGCGTCTTCTCTGTGATCTCTGCCTCAAAAGCTTCCGGCTTATTCTCTTTCACATATTTTACAGAAATCCCGAAAGGCTTCAGATCATCGAACAATTCCACAGTTCCGCCATACAGTCCGCAGGCTGCCACAATCTCGTCTCCCGCCTGAAGAATGTTCAGAAACGCATTGGTCAGCGCTGCCATTCCGGAAGCACAGGCCACACTGCCGATCCCATCCTCCAGCATGGTCACTCTCTTCTCAAAGGACTCTACCGTAGGATTGTTGATCCTTGTATAGGAGAAGCCCATTTTTTATTGTCAAAAATTTTCTCCAGGTCTTCCGCGCTGTCATGTCGGAATGCGCTGCTCTGATAGATTGGAACCTGTGTTGCACCCTGTGGATATTTCTCGTTGGTGCCGTGGAGCAGCCCTGTATTAAAGCCGTATTCGTTCATAGCCTCTTCCCTTTCTTTTGTTGACACTTATATTAACCTACTATTCATAGTATGTCAATAGGAAAACGGGATTAAATGTATTTTTTTGTGTACACAACTATACGACAGCATGATACAATTATAGCAGTTACGATAATCACAGCACCAAAAGAAAGATGCTCGCAGACATACAACAAACCCACATTAAGAACAGGAGGTGATCCTTATCAATATAAACCCAAAGCTCCGAAATATTTTTCACTCTTTATTCAGTCCCATCCTTGATTTCCGCGTTCGGCTGTTCAACATCCTCGCCTTGGGATGTACTGTGATCAGCCTGATCATGGCCTTTCTCAGCCTCGGGACCGGTTCCTGGGGAAATGTACTGATCAATTTTGCGCTGGTTGCAATCTCCGGAGGGCTTTTTCTTTATTCCTATTACAGTGGAAAATATCAGCGCTGCTACCTGATCACCATTGTCGTGATTTTTCTGATCGTTTTTCCGGTGATGTTTTTTACCAGCGGCGGTTATCGTGGCGGCATGCCGGCATTCTTTGTGTTTGCTATTATTTTTACCGTGCTGATGCTGGAAAAAAGACGCGCTCTGATCGTTTCCCTGCTGGAGATTCTCCTTTATATGGGACTGTGTCTGGTTGCATACCATTTCCCGAACACTGTAACTCCTTTTGCCACGGAAGCAGACCGGCTGGCAGATATCCTTCTGGCGTTTGTCTCTGTAAGTATTGTCTGCGGCAGTGTTCTCTATTTTCATCTGAAGGAATATAACCAGCAGCAGCTCCTTCTGGAGGAACAGAATCTGCGACTGCGCTCCCTTGATAATGCCAAGTCCACCTTCCTGACCACCGTTGCCCATGAGATTAAAAATCCTCTGAGTTCCATTTCCCTCCACGCGCGGGACACCTCCGAGCTCCTTGAGGAAGAGCCTCTGGATTTCTCTCTTATGCAGGAAAATCTCCGCACCATTGAACAGTCGGTAATGCGGATTGACCGGATCGTGCTGGATCTGATGGATACGGTTTCCATTGAGCAGGGACGGCTTGCCCTTTCCCTTGTCCCATCAGATCTGTCCGGTCTTTTGTATTCTGCAAAAAAAGACTACTGCAGTCATCCAAGCTCAAAGAACAATCAGCTGGTCCTTACGACACAATCCGGACTCCCGGAAATCTCTGCTGATCCGGAACGGCTGATCCAGGTTGTCACCAATCTGATCTCCAATGCAGAGCGTCACACCCAAAACGGAACCATCACCATTTCTCTTACCGGCGAACCGGGCTGGCAGACCATCTGCGTCTCCGACACCGGAACCGGCATGTCAGAAGAAATGCGAAAAAACGCACTCAAGGGTTATGTTTCCGCTGATAAGGATTACTGGCGGCACGGCATAGGCCTCTATGTCTGTCATCAGATCATCACTGCCCATGGCGGCAAAATATGGCTGAAAAGTAAAGAAGGCGAGGGAACTCAGGTGTTCTTCTCACTTCCGGAGGAGGAATCATAAATGAATGAAAAGAAATCACTTATCCTTATGGTCGAGGATGAAGAACAGGTGCTGAATACCAACTGCCGGATGCTGCGGCGCCGTGGCTACGATGTCCGCACTGCACAGACAGCCGCCGAAGCCTATCATCAGCTTGAAGAACAGCTGCCGGATCTTCTTATCCTGGACATTATGCTTCCGGACGGAAACGGTCTGGATATCTGCCGCCGCTTCCGCGAAAAGACCATGAATCCGGTTCTTTTTCTCACCGGAAAAAGTGATATCCGGGATCGGGTAGAAGGACTTCAGCAGGGAGGCGACTATTATCTCACCAAACCTTATAATTTCGATGAATTTCTGGCCGTGATCCAGATGCTTCTGGAACGCCAGAAACGAATGGAAGAAAAAATAAAAGAAAAATTTCAGTCCTCCCGTCAGATCACCATCGGCAGCCTGCGGCTGGATCTTTCGGATGGCCATGCATATCTCAATAATGCCGACACAGGCCTTACCCGGACCGAATTCTCTCTGCTGCGTCTCCTTGCAGAAAACCAGGAGAAGATTTTTTCTGCAAAAGAGCTCTACGAAGCGGTATGGGGCAGCTGTGCAGGAACAGATACCAGCACGGTACGGCGGCATATCTTTAACCTCCGGACCAAGATCGGTGCCGAAGATACCGATGAGTATGACATTGTCTCGGTTTATGGGAAGGGATATCTTTTTACCTGCCGATAAGCCGGCCTTTTCACGATCGGATAACATATTTCCAGACCTGTACGCAGCTTTCCGTAAATGTCTCTTTTTCTTCACATTTCCGGATATCGGGATCTGTCTGTTACAATGTACTTAACAGACAGATCTTTTTTATTTGTAAAAATTTATGATCAAAGAATAGTAAGCAGCTAACTGCTGCGCAATTTATCAGGAGGTGCCTATGCATAAAAAAATCTTAGTTCTTTTAACAGGCGCGATCGCTCTTTCCATATCTGCAGTCCCGGTCCTCGCTTCTGACCCTCCAACCGATGACGGTCAGTACATCTGGCAGGATGAAAACGGAGATTACTGGTACCGCAATGGTTCCGAGGATGAATATATCGGGGAAGGTAATTATGCCCCTGACCCGGATTCCGGAGAACTGATGGAGGCAACGATGCCGGCTGGACCGAGCAGGACGGTTTTTTTGAACTCATTATTATTATGAGGACGGCAGTGTGTGGCTGGAGGATGCCACCGGAACCACATATATTGGCTCCAGAGATAAATATTATATTGATGACTATGGTAATCTTCAGGAATATTCCGATTCAGAAGCTGATTCCTCCTCCGGAAATCCTTCAGAAGAGTCCTCCGATACCAGTGGAAACCCCTCCTCGCAGAATTCCGATTCTTCATCCTCCAGTTCCTCTTCCGATACAGACACAGAAGAATCCTCTGAATCGGAAAAGCGTGGCGAGCTTCATATGCGGGTTGGATTTCCTGCCGATGATACGATCAGAGAATCCATGCCCGAAAAAGAAGGTTATTTTGAACAACGTTCCGTAAATGGCGGAAAAAGTAATGCTTTTGTTTTAAAAGTGCCAAACTCTTCTCTGGAGGATTCTTCCCTGAAGGGTTTTCTGGCAGAATACTATCCGGTAAAGGGCGAGATCATCACCAAAAAGGACCTTACCTTTGAATCTTATCCTGCTACGAAATATCAATACTTAACCGCAGTCAACGAAGAAGAAAAAAATGTAGATGCGCTTGTATGCCAGACTGACGATTATACATTTGGTCTTTTTATCCTGACTCCGTCAGACACCTATGATAAAGCCGCCGAAAAGGAAGCCACCGAGCTGATCAAATCCATAGATTTCATTTACGCAGAGCGTGTGGATATGGCCATGACGGATTACTTCCAGGTTCTTACTCCGGAGCGCTGGAAATATCTCTGCCGTTATGAAACGACCGAAACCGAAAATGGTGGATATAAACTGACTTATTACAATGAGGATGTTCCTGTACTGACTCTGGAAGCCAGATATTACAATGGTGAAGACCAGCCTCTGGACAGTGTATGGCAGGGCTATCTCGGCCGCATCGAAACTGTCGATGGCAAAAAATACGATCTTCTGTCCACCATCAGCCAGTACTCCGAGGATGCCTCTGACGAATGGAAGGAAATGTATGACACCTATCTGGATACCATAAACGGAATCCGTATGATGGATGGCTGTTCCCTGACCGAAGGAAGCCATACCTGATCCCACTCTGCCCCTCTGCCGTTATTTTGCATACCGGAAGATCCATAGCTGTATCTCCGGTCGCAAAAGGCACATCATATTTGCACAAAAGAAGCTGCAGAACTTGAGTCTTCATTGTTCTGCAGCTCCTTTGTGTTGTTCTATCTGATCATATCTTCTGTCGGTTATCCTTTATAAATCTGATCAAAAATCCCTCCATCTGAGAAATGCGTTTCCTGTGCCTTTTTCCATCCACCGAAATCATCAATGGTAACAAGATTGATGTCCAGGTCAAACACATCGGAGTATTCTTTCAGAATATCCTGGTTTGACGGACGGTAATAATTATCACCGGCGATCCGCTGTGCTTCATCGGAGTAGAGATAATTCAGATATTCCTCTGCCACATCTCTGGTGCCTCTTTTGTCTACGACTTTATCGACTACCGCTACTGACGGCTGTGCAAGAATACTGATGCTTGGTGTTACGATCTCGTAGTCGTCCGGATAATCTTTTACGGAAAGATAGGCTTCATTTTCCCAGGCAATCAGTACATCTCCCTGTCCGTTTTCTACAAATGAAGTTGTTGCACCTCTGGCTCCGGTATCAAGGACAAGTACGTTTTTATAAAGATCTCCGATGAATTCTTTGATCTTATCTTCATCTCCGTTATATTTATCTTTTGCATAGGCCCAGGCTGCCAGGTAATTCCATCTTGCTCCGCCGGAGGTTTTCGGGTTTGGTGTAATCACACCTACATCTTTCTTTACCAGATCATCCCAGTCTTTGATGTTCTTGGGATTTCCTTTTCTTACGAGAAATACGATAGTTGATGTGTATGGAGAGCTGTCCTCCGGAAATTCATCCACCCATCCGTCATCGATAAGTTCTGCATCCTGGATCGCATCCACATCATACTCAAGTGCCAGTGTTACCACATCTGCTTCCAGTCCGTTGGCAACCTCAAGTGCCTGCTTGCCGGAACCACCATGTGACTGCGTGATTTCCACATCCTGACCTGTTTTTTCTTTCCAGTGTTCCTGGAAAATCTTATTGTACTGTTCGTAAAGCTCTCTGGTCGGATCATAAGATACATTGGTGATGCTGACGCTATCCTCCGCATAGGTTGTCACCCCTGTAAGGCTTCCAATTGTTGCTACTGCTGCAAGAGCTGCTACTGCTGATTTCCATCTTCTTTTCATAATACTTACCTCCTGTTTTTTGCCTCGTGTTTTGTTGTTGGGGCTATTATAAACATGAGTAAGTCCATATGAAAACTGTCAGATTGGAAACCGTTTTCATGAGATTTCCAGTAGCAGCACCGTTAATGCTGATTTTGTAGATTTTTATTCTGATTTTCTTCTGTTATCGGTGTATTTTCCACGATTTTTGCATACGATTCAGTGCCGTTGAATACTTTTATGAAAACGCAATCAGCCTTGTGAATTCAGCTCTTCCAAGAGTTTTTGCGATAAGCTTCATCTTTAACAGCTCGTTTCAGGTCTTCTGTGCGGTTTCTGTCCAGTAAATATTGTGTCAGCTCCATGCCCTGTTCCATTCCCTCATCCAGTAACATCTGACCAATTCTCGTCATCGCAATGACCTCCTTTATTTCATCCAAGTCTGCATTATCCAGAAATTTATCCTATTTGGCAAAAATCTTTCCAGAAAAACTCTTGCGAAACAGTTATCCACACCCGTCCTAAAAAATCGCTTTTTCGAGCGGATGGTTTTCCACATATTCCACAGAAGTTATCCCCTGCTGTTTGTACAATCATCTATACGCGTGTATGACATTATCCCTTTTCCCAAATATTGTTGATAATAATTATTAACCATCACATTTATTTTACAGATAGATATAATCATTCATCACCGGCTGCAGACCATGATCTTTCAGTGCATTAAAAACTTCATCCACAGATCTTCCGTCTGAAATCTCAAACTGGTCATCACCTTTATCCTCAATATCATCTACATGGCTTCCGATTCCTGTGCTGACACCTGCTGAAATCTTGGTTGCTGCGATATTTACCAGATTATCGCGGACACGCTCGCACTCTCTGGTGGATACGGTAATGCTTGCAAATGGCATAAACAGACGATATGCACAAACTACCTGAAGAAGCTGCGGTTCGTGGACATCTTTCGGATTGATTCGGTCATTGTTGATGATCGGGCGAAGTCTCGGGCAGGAAAAAGCAATCTCTGCGTGTGGATATTTCCTCTGCAAAAGATATGCGTGATATCCTGTTGCAAAAGCATCTTTGCGGAAATCATCCAGTCCCAGAAGAGCTGCAAAACCGACTCCTCGCATGCCGCCTTTTAACGCACGTTCCTGTGTATTTAATCTATATGGAAAAATCCTCTTATGACCTGCCAGATGCAGTGTCTCATACTTATCAGAATTATATGTTTCCTGGAAAACAGTTACATAATCTGCGCCGCATTTATGAAGATATGCGTACTCATCAGAATTCATCGGATACACTTCAAGGCCGACTACCTTGAAATATTTCCGGGCGATTTCACAGGCCTTTCCGATATATTCCACATTAGACTTGGTTTTGCTCTCTCCGGTAAGGATCAGTATCTCCTGGAGTCCGGTTTCTGCAATGGCTGCCATCTCTTTTTCGATCTCATCTGCATTCAGCTGTGCACGGCGGATTTTGTTATGACAGTTAAATCCGCAGTAAATGCAGTAGTTCTCACAGTAGTTTGCAATATAGATCGGTGTAAACATGCAGATACTATTTCCAAAATGTTTCCTTGTTTCGATCCGTGCAGCCTGTGCGATTTCTTCCAGAAGTGGAAGTGCTGCAGGCGAAAGCAGGGCTTTAAAATCCTCCGGTGTACGGTTGTCATGAGCAAGTGCTCTCCGTACATCTGCTTCTGTATATTTATCATAATCATATGCGTTCATTGCGGAAATAACCTGATCCATTACATCAGATTCTTCCAGCTGCTCCATATCCGGAAGGTATTTCATATGATCGATACGGTTCTTTTTCATATCTTCCAGAATTTCTTCATTTACGATACTTTCATTAAAATGGCCGTCCTGCTGACTGGCCTGTACTGTTTCTGCCATTACTCTTATGTCGCTCCTCTCATATATTGCAGCAATGTTCTGTTTCTCACTGATGAATATCCATAAACTCAATTTCAATTGAAACCAGACAATACCTGCGATTCACTGCACAGGCAGCGGCTGTCCCCCGCTTAGTGTTCTGCGTTCAATCATTCATTTATCAATTTTACTCATGCAGAAATCCTGTCAGCGGTGAAGACGCACTTGCACCTCTTTCCAGAGTTCTTCCCATGCCGGAAAGGTATGCACTTCTTCCTGCCTCAATAGCTTTCTTAAAGCTTCCGCCATAACACGGACGTCTCCTGCAGTTGCAATAGCTGTATTTGCCATAACCGCTGCTGCGCCCATTTCCATTGCTTCACATGCCTGTGACGGACGGCCGATTCCAGCGTCTACGATGATCGGAAGGTCGATCTCATCGATGAGGATCTGGATAAATTCTTTTGTGCAGATTCCTTTGTTGGAACCGATCGGAGAGCCAAGTGGCATTACGCAGGCAGCTCCTGCATTTACCAGATCTCTGGCTGCATTCAGATCCGGATACATGTACGGCATGACTACGAAGCCCTCTTTTGCAAGGATTTCGGTTGCTTTGATAGTTTCATAATTATCCGGAAGAAGATATTTGGAATCGTGGATAACTTCAATCTTTACAAAATCTCCGCAGCCAAGCTCGCGGGAAAGTCTTGCAATGCGGACTGCCTCCTGTGCATTTCTGGCCCCTGATGTATTCGGAAGAAGTGTAACATCCTTCGGCACATAGTCAAGAATGTTCGCAAGTCCACCCTCATTTGCACGTCGCAGGGCAAGTGTTACGATCTGAGTTCCTGCTTTTTCAATACATGCTTTTACAAGCTCCAGGGAAAATTTTCCTGAACCAAGGATAAAACGGGAAGTAAACTCATGGCCTCCCAGAACCAGTTTGTCTTCATTTGTGTTTGCTGTTGTCATTTTTTATGTCCACCTTTCTTTTATCTGTTTACAGAAAATATTTTTCACATCAGCAGCTTCCGCCGCCCATAAACTGCAGGATTTCCACAACATCTCCATCTTTCAGTACTGTTGTATCGTAAGTCTCTCTCTTAATAATCTCTTCATTCAGCTCCACTACAACCTGCACCGGAACATAGTTACATGCTTCCAGATATTCTGCTACTGTTACTGGATTTTCCAGTGTTCTGGTTTCACCATTTACTGTGATCATAATCGCTCCTTTCCGGAAATTTCCAAAACTATTCGTTAATAAAAAAAGAGTCCACAAAGAAATACACCCGCGGTGGTGCACCCCTTCATGAACTCAGTTCACTCTCAAAATTTCCTGTATTCAACTATTTTGTAAATCCTGATCATAAATAAAAAAAGGAGATACACCAAAGTATCTCCCGTAAATTCATCCTATACGTTCCTACGTTGCATTATCCAAATCAGGTATAAGGGTCGAAGTTGAAGACTTCCTCTCAGCCTGCCATCACAAGCTCCCCTGTTATTTACATGATTTAGTATAATTCCGATTCTGCTTCATGTCAAGAACAATCAGCGGATATTCGCAATCCGCTTTCGCTACTTGCTCAAAAATGTAAAATCGTCCGCCGCATATTTTATATGACCAGCCAATCCTCAACCATGGCTGTATTATGAAGCAGTACCGCTTCATTTCCCTTCGTTACAAAAATCCTCTGCACAAACACATCCACAACTTCGCCTTCCCGGACGGTTCTTCGTCCAGACTTCGTCTGCACTTAACACAGTGTCACCTACCCGAACTTTCAGTTCCAGGCTGCTGCCGCGGAAAGCTACTCGTTCTACGACGCCTTCTGTTGCAGAACTCTTATATTTCTGCTCCTCATTTTTCTTCGTCACCTTCACAAATTCCGGCCGCACAATGGCTTTTTCACCACCCAGAACTTCCTCGAAGTGATTGAATACCTGGTAATCATCGATCACAGAAGTCTGCCCGAAAAATCCCGCAGTAAACGCAGTATCCGGATTCTGGTAAACCTCCAGAGGTGTTCCCTTCTGCTCGATACGTCCACGGTTGGTAATAATGATCTCATCTGCCACCTCAATAGCCTCATCCTGGTCATGAGTAACAAAAATACTGGTGATTCCCAGCTTCTCGATCATATCCTTCAGCCAGCTTCGAAGCTCTGTACGAATCTTCGCGTCAATAGCGGCAAAAGGCTCATCCAGAAGAAGCAGCTGCGGATTGGGAGCCAGTGCCCGGGCAAAAGCAACTCGCTGTCTCTGACCACCGGACAGCTGGCTTGGATATCTTTTTTCCAGCCTTTCAGCCCGATCAGCTCTACCAGTTCCATAACCCTCTGCTTAATATATTTCTTATCTGCCTTCTGTACCTTCAGGCCAAACGCAATATTATCATACACCGTCATATATCGGAAAAGAGCATAATTCTGGAACACAAATCCAATGCCTCGCTCGCTGGCAGGCACATCATTGACCACTCTTCCGTCAATGATGATCTCACCGCTGTCCGGCTGCTCCAGACCGGCGATCATACGGAGGATCGTAGTTTTTCCGCTTCCACTGGGTCCTAAGAGACCGATCAGCTTCCCCTTTTCAATGCCAAAACTTACGTTGTCAGATGCCTTGTAATCCCCATATGTTTTATTGATATTTTTTAACTCAACGTACATCGCCTTTTTCCCCCTTTCCTTTATGCTCCAGAACATTTTCTCTCAATCAGAAGGATCACCGCCAGGATCACCAGAATTGAAGAAACCGCAAAAGCCGGAACATACTGGAATTCGTTATAAAGAATCTCCACATGAAGTGGAAGTGTATTGGTTTTTCCACGGAGATGTCCGGACAGCACAGACACTGCACCAAACTCTCCCATCGCTCTCGCCGTACACAATACAACACCGTAAAGGAACGCCCATTTAATATGCGGAAAAGTTACTTTGGTAAAAATCGTCCAGCCCTTTGCTCCCATCAGAGCTGCTGCCTCTTCCTCATCTGATCCGATAGATTCCAGCACCGGAATGATCTCTCTGGACACAAATGGAAACGTAACAAAAATCGTTGCCAGGATAATTCCCGGAACAGCAAATACAATCTGAATTCCCACTTTTTCAAGTACAGAATAAAGCGGACTCTGCTTTCCAAAAACCAGAATATAGATAAGACCTGCGATAACCGGTGATACCGTAACCGGAATATCGATCAAAGTAGTCAGGAGCTTTTTTCCCCGGAAATGAAATCTCGTCATAGCCCATGCTGCGCATAATCCGAAGATCGTATTGCATACAACTGCAGCAACCGTTGCTTCAATGGTCAGCACCAGTGCTTTCAGTGTGTACTCATCTGTTACCGCCTGCACATAGCACTCCCATCCCTTGCTCAGTGCCTGGGTCACAACAACAACCAGCGGAAGCACCAGCATTACAAAAAGAAAGAGTACAGAGATCCCGATGAGGATCCATTTCACCGGCCCGGAAGCCTGCTTCTTTTTTTCATCCATTATGCGTCCCTCCCTCTGATACGTTTCGTATTTCTTGCCTGCACCAGATTCACGCCAAACAGAATCAGAAATGAAACTGCCAGTGTGACAAGTGCAATAGATGTTGCGCTTTCATAATCAAACTCCTGAAGTTTTGACATGATGATCAGCGGCGTGATCTCTGTATAATAGGGTTTGTTTCCTGCGATAAAAACAACGCTTCCATATTCTCCCAGGCAGCGTCCGAAAGCAAGTCCCGCCCCGGAAAGCATCGCCGGCAGAAGCTCCGGAAAAATTACTCTTCGGAAAATGGTGAATGGTTTTGCACCCATAACACGTGCCGCCTCCTCATAGGATCCGTCCAGTTTTTCCAGTACCGGCTGAATAGCACGGACTACAAACGGAATTCCCACGAATATCAGAGCCACCGTGATACCGATCCTGGTATACGCGATCTTAATTCCGAACCTTGCAAAAAAGCTTCCCACAATTCCTTTATCGGATGTCAGTGATGTCAGTGAAATACCGGCAACTGCTGTTGGCAGTGCAAATGGCAGCTCGATCATTCCATCCATGATCCTTTTTCCCGGAAAATCATACCTCACCAGCACCCACGCAAGGATCAGTCCCATAATGGCATTCACCACTGTCGCCGCAAATGCGGTAATAAAGCTTACATAAAATCCGGACAAAACTCTAGGTCTCGTGATCACCTGGATAAATTCTCCAAATCCCAGCCGCGCTGAATAAACTGCCAGCGATGCAAGGGGAATCAGAACCACGATACTCAGCATCGCCAAAGTCACTCCCATTGTCAGTCCAAAGCCTGGTATCACCCGTTTACTCTGTTGTTTCTTCATTTCTGTCTCCCCTCTTTTCTCTTTCTGCTATGTCTGTATCATCATTTTTTATATGCATTTCCATGCCATTAACAGCCTCGCCAAAGAGCAATTCTTATCTGTCAGTTTCCGACAGCTATAACATCTTATTCCTCATAAATCTCATCAAACACTCCGCCATCTGCGAAATGCTTTTCTGCACTTCATCCCAGCCGCCGAAATCTTTGATAGTTGTCAGCTTCACTTTCAGATTGAAAGTATCTGCATATTTTTTCAAAATCTTCTGCTTTACCGGTCTGTAATAATTTTCAGCAATCAGCTCCTGTGCTTCATCGGAATACAGATATTTCAGATAGGCCTGCGCCGCAGCTTCGTTATCATGCTTTTTCACATTCTCATCCACAACTGCAACGGACGCTGCGCCAGAATACTGATGCTCGGTGTTACGATCTCGTAATCATCCGGATTATCCCTCACAGAAAGAAATGCTTCGTTTTCCCAGGCGATCAGCACATCACCCTGACCGTTTTCCACAAAAGAAGTTGTTGCGCCTCTTGCTCCTGAATCCAGAACAAGGACATTCTGATAAAGCTTCTTTATAAAAGCTTTCATCTCTGTTTCATTTCCATTATATTTTGCATTGGCATAAGCCCATGCTGCCATGTAGTTCCAGCGGGCACCACCTGAAGTTTTCGGATTCGGTGTAATCACTCCCACACCATTCTTTGTCAGATCATCCCAGTCATGGATGTTCTTTGGATTGCCTTTTCGCACCAGAAATACAATGGTTGAAGTGTACGGAGCACTGTCATCCGGATATTCATTGATCCATCCACTGTCGATCATGCCGGCATTTTGGATCGCATCAATATCATATTCCAGGGCAAGTGTTGCCACGTCTGCCGGAAGTCCGTTGGCAATCTCAAGTGCCTGCTTGCCGGAACCGCCATGAGACTGGATCACATCAACTGTCTTGCCTGTTTTTTCCTTCCAGTATTCTGAAAAGATCCTATTATATGACTCATAAAATTCTCTTGTCGGGTCATATGACACATTAATGATCTCCACATGATTTTTATCTTTTGTATTATTACCTGATACTGCAATAGTTCCTGCAAGCACAACTGCTGCCAGTGCGATACAGACTCCTGCGATCCGTCTTCTTTTCATGATCTATGTACTCCTTTATTTGAATTGAATACATTAAACCATATTATTCCTATTATTTAAATAGGAATATCTGAAAACGTTTTCACCTTATTTATCAGATGCAATAATCGCTCCACATACTGTCTTCCACACTACTGCAGCTGTTTCGGATTACCAGTCTGCCTTCCAGCTCCATCCGGACCACGCCGGAATGTTCGCCTTTCAGTCTGTCCAGCAGCAGATACAAAGCAAATTTTCCCATATCTTCCTTTGGCAGACTTACTGTTGTGAGCATTGGCTTTGTAAACTGCGCTTCCTGGATATCATCACTGGATATAATAGAAGGCATATAATACCGGTTCCGGAATTTATTTAAACACTTCAGCATTCCAATAGCCAAAATATCATTGGCACAGTAGATTCCCGTAGGCATATCATCTGACTGGAGAAATTTTTCCATAGCTTCATAACCCTCGGCTTCAGTCTGCTTCGTCTCGATCACATATTCCGGGATCACATCCAGATTATGCCGTTTCAAAGTCTCCAGGTATCCATTGTAGCGGTCTTCGCTATGGCACTGTCCGACATACCCGATATTCTTATGTCCAAGCGATATAAGATATTCAACTGCAGCTGATGCAATCTTTTTTCCATCACATAGAACTTCATCCACCTCATAATTCGTAGAATTGCGGTTCACCGAAACTACACTTTTATATTTTTTATTCAGCTTCTTCAAAGCTTCCTTATTACATCTTCCGATAATGATCAGACCGTCCCTCTTCCCCTCCACTTCACCATACATTTCGTCAATCAGACGATCCAGATTCTCTCTGCGGCACTTACGGTCATCGGAGAACACCGACATATACCACACTTTTGAAAGAATACAGTTCTTATCATGGATTTCACTCTCAATTACCCGCAGCAGCTCCGAAAAAAAAAGGATCGGTCTGTGAGGAATCGGTTCTTGTCGTCAGAATATTGATATACCATGTCTTCTCCTGTTTCGCAGAAACGCCCCGTTTCAGATTTCTGGCGGCCTCATTTGGCACGTAATTCATCTCAATAGCTGTTTTCCATATCTTATCCCGAAGCCCTGAAACGGAACACTTATAATTGGGATTATTCAGAACCCTGGAAACTGTAGCCGGCGAAACCCCTGCTTTTTCTGCTATTTTCTTGATCGACATGTTCCATTCCCCTCTCTGAAAAAATTCTCCTGACCTGCCAAAAGTGATTCTTCTGTTACAGATTTCTTTCATATATCACTGTACATAATTTCACAGCAATTTTAAGTGTTGCTTGATATTTCCTTATTCCATAGTAACTAAATATGATTTATATGATAATAAGTATCATATAAAATGTCAATGATATTTTGTGAAAACGTTTCACTGCTCAGTTCTTCTTTTCACGTTTCTTTCTCCATCATAAATTATTTGTAAGCAAATTAATGCCGAACCATTACCTAAAAGATTTTCCTATTATACTCTACTCTTTTATTTATAAAAACTATTTATTCCACGAAAAAAGCTCTTATTATCCCTGGTTCAAAAATACCAGTTTTAATAAGAGCTTTTTATTAAGCGGATATTTTCAATCCGCATTCGGTTAAATATTCTCTTCGATAGTCTTCTCGATCCGTCTCTTCACTTCCTCAGCGATCTCTGTCGTATGCATATCTTTATATTCCTCATAATACATAGGAGGAAGGATATGCACCTGCACAGTGATACGTTCAGTGGAGCCGGTATCAAAAGCTTTAAAGGAATCGATCAACGCAACAGGAACAATCGGGCATTTAGTCTTGGTAGCTGTCTTAAAGCTGCCGCCTTTAAATGTTCCGGGATGATTTCCATTCTTGCTTCGTGTTCCCTCCGGGAAAATCAGATAATTCCGTCCTGCCTTCACCTCACGGATCACATTGACGATCACCTGCATGGACTGCTTCAGGTCTTCTCTGTCAATGATAAAAGCCTTCATACAGGCAAAAACCTGCTTCAGGAACGGAATATCCGCTACTTCTTTCTTAGCTACCACTGAGAAAGGAACCGGGCAGGCCTTGATGATCGCAAGTACATCAAACAACCCCTGATGATTCGGAAAAAACATAAATCCGTTTTCCCTGGGGATGTTCTCCGCACCATGCACATCAATGTGAATGTTGCCGCCCTTAATCGCATAATCATCTACATGTTTCAGAAACGCATATTTTTTCTTTTCCGGATAATCATCTGTATGCGCTGCATACCAGCAAAGCCTGATCCACCAGTAGGGAACAAAAATAAGATTTCTGAATACCATCAGCAAAATTCTATTCATAACTTATGTCCTCCTGCCATTTTATCCATTGAGTTTCGATGCGATCTTATCCTCATAACCCGGATTCTTTTTCAGAAAGACTTCATAAGCCTTGGTATAATCTGTATAAGTCTTCGTTGTCATAAATTTCTGATAATCAGCCGCTGCCTGCTTGCTGATCTTATCGGAAATATCGGACGGTGAATACAGATAATATTTCTTATCCTGTACTTTTACAAGATAAGTACTGATACACGGATATTCCTGATCATTCTGCAAAACAAGATTATAGCGAATATATACATAAGAATAATTCTTACTCTCAGAGATTGTCTCACAACTTTCAATATTTACATCTTTCGCTCCGTGAGCCTGGAAATATTTGATCGTGGATGAAATCTCTGTTTTTGCCTCATCTGACACTTTATCCGCACTGTAGCATTCCTGCATCTTTTTATCCTTACCTGCAACAGCCTCTTTAATGTAACCTTTCACAACTCCCTCAGGGCTTCTGTGGCTGATGCCACCGCAGCTCCGCGCTGCAAGGATGATCACCAGCAGGATCAAAATGATTCCTGCCAGTGTCACGATATGGACAAAATTCAGTTTTTTATTAGAGTATTTCAGTTTTTTCACAGGTTTTTTTCTGCGTTTTTTCTTTGTTGTTGTCGCCATGACTCATCCTCGATCTTATTCTTCCTCACTGCCTGCTGCAGTTTCATCTGCGGACTCTTCACTGTCTGTTCCTTCGCTGTCAGCCTTTGTATCTGCTTCCGGATCTTTATCTCTTACTTTGGCAATACTTGCAACGGTTACGCCATCTGTAAGATTGATCATCTTCACACCTGACGTAATTCTGCCGAGAATAGAGATATCTGCACACTGCAGACGGATAATGATACCCTCTGTTGTGATCATCATGATCTCGTTCTCTTCATTAACAGCCTTGGCACCGACTACATTTCCTGTCTTCTCTGTGATCTTGTAGCACTTCACACCTTTTCCGCCACGGTTCTGGACAACAAATTCGTTCATTGCTGTACGTTTGCCCATTCCGTTCTCAGATGCTACCAGCAGATAATCACCCTGTGTATTCAGCTGCATTGCAACAACTTCATCACCATCACCAAGATTCATACCTCTTACACCCATAGATGCACGGCCTGTACTGCGGACATCGGTCTCCTTAAAGCGGATGCACTGTCCATCTTGGTAACAAGAATGATATCTTTATTATTATCTGTTGACTTAACCTCGATCAGTTCGTCATCATCACGGAGAACAATCGCTGTAAGACCTGTCTTACGGACATTCTCGTAATCCTTGATCGGAGTTTTCTTCACAAGACCCTTCTTGGTTGCCATCATCAGATAATGACCTTCTTCATACTTACGAAGAGGGATCACTGCAGTGATCTTCTCACCCGGGGCAAGCTGCAGAAGATTGATGATTGCTGTTCCTCTCGCTGTACGACCGGCTTCCGGAATCTCATATGCCTTCAATCTGTAAACACGACCGGTATTGGTAAAGAACATCAGATAATGATGAGTTGTTGTCATCAGAAGCTCTTCAATATAGTCATCATCAATAGTCTGCATTCCCTTGATTCCTCTGCCGCCGCGATTCTGGCTACGGAAATTATCTACAGTCATACGCTTGATATAACCAAGCTTTGTCATTGTGATAACTGTATTCTCTCTCGGGATCAGATCCTCTGTGGAAATATCATATACATCGTATCCAATAGAAGTCTTTCTGTCATCGCCATATTTCTCAGCAATAGCCAGGATTTCCTCACGGATAACGCGGAGAAGAAGCTTACGGTCAGCAAGGATTGCCTGGAACTTACGGATTTTCTCCATAAGCTCTGCATACTCAGCCTCCAGCTTCTCTCTTTCCAGACCTGTCAGTGCACGGAGACGCATATCCACGATAGCCTGAGCCTGAACATCTGTCAGCTCAAAACGATCGATCAGTTCCTGTTTCGCGATCTGTACGTTGCGGGAACCACGGATAATCCGGATTACCTCATCGATATTATCCAGTGCTTTCAGCAGACCTTCCAAAATATGAGCTCTCTCCTGAGCTTTATTCAGATCATACTGTGTCCTTCTGCGAACTACGTTCTCCTGATGCTCAAGATAATACTCCAGCATCTCTTTCAGATTCAGAACCTTTGGTTCCATGCTTCCATGATTCGGAACAAGCGAAAGCATGATCACACCAAAAGTATCCTGCAGCTGTGTATGTTTATAAAGCAGATTCAGGACCACGTTGGCATTGGCATCCTTACGGAGGTCAATACAGATGCGCATTCCCTCACGGCTGGAATGATCGTTCAGGTCTGTGATTCCATCGATCTTTTTGTCCCGGACAAGATCTGCAATCTTCTCGATCAGACGTGCCTTATTTACAAGATACGGAAGCTCTGTAACTACGATACGTGATTTACCATTCGGTAAAGTCTCGATATTGGTCACTGCACGGACACGGATCTTGCCACGTCCTGTACGGTATGCTTCCTCGATTCCTCTTGTTCCAAGGATAGTTGCTCCGGTCGGAAAGTCCGGACCCTTAACTATATCAAGAAGTTCCTCGATAGCTGTCTCTCTGTCCTCTTCCACAATATTGTCGATGATTTTTACAACGGCATTAACTGTCTCACGAAGATTATGTGGCGGAATATTGGTTGCCATACCTACAGCGATACCTGTTGTACCGTTTACAAGCAGATTCGGAAAACGTGCCGGAAGTACAACCGGTTCACGTTCTGTCTCATCAAAGTTCGGCTGAAAATCAACAGTGTCTTTGTTAATGTCAGCAAGCATCTCCATGGAAATCTTGCTGAGACGTGCCTCTGTGTATCGCATGGCAGCTGCACCGTCACCATCTACAGAACCGAAGTTTCCATGTCCGTCAACAAGCGGATATCTTGTTGACCATTCCTGCGCCATATTTACAAGTGCACCATAGATGGAGCTGTCACCATGCGGATGATATTTACCCATTGTATCACCGACAATACGCGCACATTTTCTGTGGGGCTTGTCAGGACCATTATTCAGCTCGATCATGGAATACAGCACTCGGCGCTGTACCGGCTTTAAGCCGTCTCTTACATCAGGCAGAGCTCGTGAAGCGATAACACTCATGGCATAGTCGATGTAAGATTCTTTCATAGTTTTTTCCAAATCCACTTCGTGGACTTTGTCAAAAATATTATCTTCCATTCTTCTTTATTCTCCTAGATATCAAGGTTCTTAACGAATCTTGCATTTTCTTCAATAAATTCACGTCTTGGCTCTACCTTGTCTCCCATAAGAGTGGTAAATGTCAGATCGATCTCGGATGTGGCAGCTTCATCCATGGTCACACGGAGAAGGATTCTCTTCTCAGGATCCATAGTAGTCTCCCAAAGCTGATCTGCATCCATCTCACCCAGACCTTTATAACGCTGGATCTTATTGTTTCCGTCACGTCCGATCTCGGTAAGTATATTGTTCAGTTCATCATCATCGTACGCATACCATACTTTCTTGTTCTTCTCCACTTTATAGAGTGGCGGCTGAGCAAGATATACATATCCCTGTTTGATCAGTTCCGGCATGAAACGATACAGGAATGTAAGAAGCAATGTCGCAATATGCGCACCGTCAACATCGGCATCAGTCATGATGATGATCTTATGATAACGAAGTTTGGAGATATCAAAATCTTCGTGAATTCCGGTTCCGAAAGCAGTGATCATGGCTTTGATCTCTTTGTTTCCGTAAATCTTATCCAGACGTGCTTTCTCAACATTCAGGATCTTACCTCGAAGGGGAAGGATCGCCTGTGTGGCACGGTTTCTCGCTGTCTTGGCGGAACCGCCCGCGGAATCTCCCTCTACGATATAGATCTCGCAATTCTCCGGATTCTTGTCAGAACAGTCTGCAAGTTTTCCCGGAAGAGACATGCTGTCCAGTGCAGATTTTCTTCTTGTAAGGTCACGTGCTTTTCTGGCTGCTTCTCTGGCTCTCTGTGCAAGAACAGATTTCTCAACGGTAGCTTTGGCAACTGTCGGGTTCTGCTCCAGGAAAATCTCCAGTTGTTTGCTCACAACGCTGTCTACTGCACCTCTGGCCTCGCTGTTTCCGAGCTTCTGCTTGGTCTGGCCCTCGAACTGCGGATTTCCGATCTTGACACTTATGATTGCTGTCAGACCCTCTCGGATATCATCACCGCTGAGGTTCGGCTCACTGTCCTTAAGAAGCTTGTTCTTACGTGCATAGTCATTAAATGTGTTGGTGATCGCATTACGGAAACCGGTGATATGTGTACCGCCCTCCGGTGTATTGATATTATTTACAAAACCGTAAGTGTTCTCTGTGTATGAGTCATTGTGCTGCATGGCAACTTCTACAGCTACGCCATCCTTCTCTCCCTCACAGTAAATGATTTCAGGATAGAGAGCTTCTTTACTTCTGTTCAGATAGCTTACGAATTCGCGGATACCGCCTTCATAGTGGAATACCTTTTCCCGCTCCTGTCCTTCTCGCTTATCCTCAAGCACAATGCGAAGTCCCTTGGTAAGGAAAGCCATCTCACGAAGCCTCTGTTTCAGGATATCGTAATCGTAAATGGTGTCTTCAAAGATTTCCTTATCCGGAAGAAAATCTACCTTTGTTCCGGAAGCATTCGGATCACAATCCCCTGTAACTTTCAGCGGATACATGGTCTTGCCACGCTCATATCTCTGTTTATATTCTTTTCCATCACGATGGATCGTAACCTCAAGCCACTCAGAAAGTGCATTTACTACAGATGCACCTACACCGTGAAGTCCGCCGGATACCTTATATCCTCCACCGCCGAACTTGCCACCTGCGTGAAGAATAGTAAATACAACCTCAACTGCCGGAATACCTGCCTTATGATTGATACCTACCGGAATTCCACGACCATTATCTGTAACTGTAATGGAGTTATCCGGATTGATATCTACATGGATCTCCGTACAAAAACCAGCCAGTGCTTCATCGACTGCATTGTCCACGATCTCATATACGAGATGATGAAGTCCACGGCTGGAGGTACTTCCGATATACATTCCAGGCCTCTTACGTACGGCTTCCAGTCCCTCCAGAATCTGGATCTGATCCGCACCGTATTCTGTATTCTCTGCGCCCATGTCATTCCTCCTGTTCTTATCTGTCCAGGCGTGTTTGAAAATTCGTTTCTGCAGAACCTCTCTCTGCAGAATCATTTTGCAGAAAGCAATTCTCAAACTCGCTCCGGAACTGTCATTTATACCTGTAAAATAAATATTTTTTTACATACGAATACTAAGTAATTATAGCACAAAAAAGCCCGTATTTCCACGCAAAATCACTGGAAATACAGGCAAAAAAGTATCTTATTAAATGCAATTTCAAAGTGCAGGCACAATATGTTCTTTACTCAGCAGGATCTTCCTCCAGCAACGCCTTATAAATATCCCGCTTGGAAACACCTCGGTCTTTCGCTGCAAACTTCATGGCGTCTTTTCTGGAATTCCCCTGCTGCTCGTACATGGCCACATGCTCCGGAATGGAAATTTCTTCCCAGGAAGCACGTTTCTCCGCTTCCATTTCGCTGCGGCTTCTGCCCTCGATCACAAGAACACACTCTCCCAGCGGCTTCTCATCTTTATAAAAATCAATGAGATCATCAATGGTTGTACGAAACGCTGTTTCATGTTTTTTTGTCAGTTCCCTGCAAAGAGTCATACGGCGGTTGCCAAGTACCTCCCTGAGCTCGCCAAGCGTCCGTACAAGCCTGTGAGGAGCTTCATAGAGGATTATAGTTCTCGTTTCATTGGAAAGCTCCTCCAGGATGATTTTTCTCTCTTTCTTATCTGCCGGAAGAAAAGCTTCGAAAGCGAACCGTCTGGTGTGCAGACCTGATAATGTCAGAGCTGTGATACAGGCTGCCGGACCCGGAAGAGATGTTACTTCGATTCCAGCTTCATAACACATAGCTGCCAGCTCTTCACCCGGATCTGAAATGCCAGGAGTACCGGCATCTGTAATCAAAGCGATATCAGTACCCGCGAGCATTTTTTCCACAAGGACGTGACCCTTATCGATCTTGTTGTATTCGTGGTAACTTGTCATTGGAGTTTTTATGTCAAAATGGTTCAGAAGTTTGATACTGTTGCGGGTGTCCTCCGCAGCGATCAAGTCCACTTCCTTAAGTGTTCTTAAAACTCTTAAAGTGATATCTTCCAGATTGCCTATCGGAGTTGCACATAAGTAGAGTTTTCCTGTTTTATTCATAATCTTCCTCTTTTTTCTATTTCATCATCTGCCTGACTGGCGGATTATTCCACCATGCACTCACACCATCTGATACAGTTCCAGAATGTCCTTCGTATAAACCCTGGCTTCTCATAAACCACCAGTGGGCGTTCGATCTGGATCCTGGAATTTCCGCCTTTGCAGGCTTCGATCAGCACCATATTCGGTTCTTTGTCAATATAAGGATACACCAACTGCATCCTCTTAGGCTCCAGCTTATACTTAGTCAGTGCAGCCATTAATTCCACCAGCCGAAACGGCCTGTGCACCAGGTAAAATCTTCCTCTGTCTTTCAGAACCCGGGCAGCCTGACTGGCTACATCATCAAAAGTACAAAGGATCTCATGTCTCGCGATCGCTTTTGGCAGATGCGGATTCGTCAAACCATGCTGGCCGATCATATACGGTGGGTTGCATGTTACCACATCAAAAGAAGCCGCCCCAAAAATCCCGGCAGCCTCTTTAATATCACCTTCAACGATCTGTATTCTGTCCTCAAGACAGTTATATTTCACACTGCGGTCAGCCATCTCGGCACACTCTGCCTGGATCTCCAGGCCGGTAAAATGTTTCCCTTCAGTCCTCTGGGAAAGCAGGATCGGAATGATTCCCGTGCCGGTTCCCATATCCAGCGCAGTCTCTCCCTTCTTCACCCGGGTAAAACCGGAAAGCAGCACAGCGTCCATACCAAAGCAGAATTTCTTCGGATCCTGGATCACAAAATAACCATTCTGAAGATCATCTACCCGCTCACCGCACTTAACCAGATCATTTTTCATTTGGTTTTGTATCTCCCTTTTTCTCTTCGTGGTCGCCGCCTTTACCCTTTTTCTTCTTAGGACGGAACTTCAGGTCTCGAACCGGATACTCCTGAATCTCCTTCTCATCGTTGACATCAACCACGATCTTCACCATCTGACGAAGAACATTCACACTCTGAACAGTACCCTGCACACCCTGCGGTGTTATCACTGTATCCCCGATACCCGGAAGATTCCGGTTCAGTTCCTCGTAAGTCTCCTGCTCATTCTTCAGACAGCACATCAGCCTTCCGCAGACACCGGAGATCTTCGTCTGGTTCAGGGAAAGATTCTGCTCCTTAGCCATCTTAATAGAAACCGGTGCAAACTCGGAAAGATAAGTATGACAGCAAAGCGTTCTTCCGCAGATACCAATACCTCCAAGGATCTTCGTCTCATCACGTACACCGATCTGGCGAAGCTCGATCCTGGTCTTAAATACGGACGCCAGATCCTTTACAAGCTGGCGGAAGTCAATACGTCCGTCAGCTGTAAAATAAAACAGCACCTTGTTATTATCAAAAGTATACTCTGCATCAATAAGCTTCATCTCAAGGCCATGCTCACGGATCTTCTTCTTGCAGATCTTAAAAGCATCTTTTTCTTTAAGACGGTTCTCAGCCTCATGCTCCTCATCTTCCTTAGTTGCAACACGAAGAACCTCTTTCAGCGGATGAACCACCTCGTCTTCTTTCACAGCACGCGGTTCCAGAACAACACGTCCGTACTCTACGCCTCTGGCAGTCTCCACGATAACGTGATCGCCTACCTTAACCTTGTAGTCCTTAGGATTAAAATAATATATTTTTCCTACATTTCGAAATCTTACTCCAACTACCATTTCCATTCTATTTCTCCCTAATTGTCAGGAACAGGAGCTCCAGGGCAAGTTCGAGATTAACATTGGCACGAAGACGAACCTTCGTTTTCTCCAGTGCCTCAAGAATTTTTTCGATATTCTCATAAGAACGCTCGCTGGCCTGCTCTCTGATAAAATTAATTTCCTGTTTAAATACTAGGTTGTCAATTTCCCTTGTTGCCTTAAACATCAGAACATCGCGGAACCAGAACTGGAAAATATCCAGATAATCATTAATATTATTCTTATCTGCGGTCAGAGTCTTGATCGCCTCTGTAAGCTCATAAACCTCCATGGTATTGGCATACTTCAGAATCTTCAGGGCATTGGCTGTCATATCCGCAAACTCCTGGGAAGTCGCCGCCTCTTTCGCCTTGCCGATACTTCCCTGGGCATAAGACGCATCGATCTCAGCCT